>Ga0068713_1000022_pt1 | contig 271972 bp, 236 predicted proteins | sample MTBAKSrepl2MetaG_FD_62223 | JGI IMG/M metagenome (GOLD analysis project Ga0068713, IMG submission 62223) | Enrichment culture microbial communities om Arthur Kill intertidal strait, New Jersey, USA, that are MTBE-degrading - MTBE-AKS2 (Arthur... | ecosystem: Environmental > Aquatic > Marine >... | reverse complement strand
TGCCCTGGAAGACCACCTTGAGATTTCGTTACGGGAAATGGAAAACGACCACGAACGAGTCCATTCCATCGTGGCATGGCCATGGATTATTAATTCACTATTGAATTAGAAATGGAATTAAATAAAATAAAAATTTATTGACCCGACTCGGCCGGCTGCTTTTCCCGGTGGGGCTTGATGTAGATGTTGAGTCGCTCCAGAATCTTCAAGGCCCGCTCCAAGTCCCGATCTTCCTGCTCCTGAGCCGAAGGCCGAGGTTTGTCCGGGTCGCCCACTTGATAGACAATGGCCTGGCTGCCGTCGGATCGGGTGACCACGGACCGGCCCATGTCCGTGCTTTTTAATTTGTTGTAATTATTGATTTCTTCCTCAAGAACCCGCTGAATGATCTCCTGGTGCACGCCTTCCTTTTTGAGGGCCAGGATTGCGGCCGGGGTCACGGGCAGGGCCTTTTCCCGGGCCGTGGCCAAGTCCAGGCGAACCAGCAGGGCCAGGGAATTGTCCGCCACTCCCTCTTGGGCCAGGCGCTCGACCTCATCCGCGGTCACGACCGGGGGCCGAGCGCGGTCGGGTTGTTCCTCCAGGGAAACGATCAGGTCGATGGTTCCTTGCGAGACCCCCAGATCCTGGAGCTTTTGGGCTTGATCCGGACCCACGGCCCAACCGGTGGGAACGATCAGCGCCAGGCACAGACTGGCGATCCAAAACAGGCGCCGCGCGGATATCTCTTTGAAAAATGACATGTTGTTTCTCATATAAAATAATGGAGATAGAAGTTTTTATTTATGTTGTACTTGAACTTTGAGATTGAAGGTTTTCCCTCCGGTTCCTTCTGCCTTGAACCATTCCGTGCACTTCGGCATACTCCTTTTCCAACTGCGCTTTGAGTTCGGTCAAGGTTTTCATGCTTTCCCTGATTGTTTGCGCATAGGCGGTCTTGGAGCGCCCGCCTTCCAGGTAATGGCTGTTCAGGTAAGGGTCGTTTAAAATTTTATCGCATAAAAACAAAAGCTTTTCGAAGACCGGCTCATAAAAGGTCGGGATGTCGGTCTCGTGCTCGTTCAGGAAATCGATCAGACGTTGGATAAGGTCCAGGTACTTGACCCGGGAGCGGCCCAGGACCATTCTTTCGAGGCGATGCACGATGTTGGCCTGGCGGATGTAGGCCATCTGGCCGACTATGTTTTTGTGCAGGAAGCGATGGCTTTTGAAGACCTCTTTCATCTCCGGGTTTAGCAGATAACTCTCTAGAATCGCTTCCATTTTTTCCAGAAAGGCGGGTGAGGCGGCGATGAAGCGGCGCTGATGCTTGGTCATCCAGGCGGACAGAAACTTGAGCCGGTTTTCTTGGTCGGCCGTGCCGTGAACCACCTCGTGGCCCTGATAAACGATCTGGCCGGGATGTTCGCCGCGCACGATGTCGTTGAGCATGAGCAGACGGTCTTCGCGGGTCTGGAGCACATTGAGCCACGGCAGGCGCTCGCCGGTGCGCGGATGGATAATTTCCTGATGTTCCAACGACATGGCCCGCTCCTCCATGACGTTGAGCTTGTTGTAGCGGTGCTGCTGGTACACGGCTCGGAGCAGCACTACCAGGCGGGACGGGTCCACGAAATACCCCTCCCGCTCCAAGCGGCGCATCGTCTCTTGCGGGACGCCGGGCAGCGAGATGAGGGCCACCTTTTCCACCGTGGGATACGGGGCTTTGGGGTCCGGGTGGTAGAGCGTGGTGATCATCCGGTCAGACTGGCTCTGCACCTTGATCAGGAACCGTTCCCTGTGTCGAGTCAGGTCCCGGGCAAAGAGCGCGGCCGAGGTCCGTCGTTCGGATGAGATCGGAAACCCGTATAATTCCATGAGAAATTGGTACACCATGATCCGGTTTTGCTGGTAGGATTCATTGTCGCGGGGCTTGAACTTCCCGATCCGGCGGCCAAAGGATTTGATCTCCGTGTCCAAGTTGGAGGGAAAAGAGGCGAACAATCCCAGGGTGCGGAATTGGCCGTGCGCGTCCCGGGCCAGGATATGGCCACGGTCCATGTGAAAGATATAATCCAACAATACCGGATAGTTGGGGATGGAAGTCAGGTCCTCGCCCGCCAGCCACATCTCGAAATCCAGGTGCAATTCCTTGGGCAGCCGAGCCTTGACCGCCCGGGCGTTCGGATCGGCCCCGGAAGTCGAGGTTCCCGAGCCGTCCACTTGCAAGAGATCGAACTGAAAGGGTTCGGCCTGGTAGTCCAAAGGCCGGTCCAGAGCGAGCAGGCTGTACCCTGGTAAGTGATGGAATTCAAGAAGGTTTTCTTCGAAAGAGGGCAGCAGCTCCCGAGGCTCGATCAGTGGATATTCCGGGCCGTAGTACCGGAGCAACCCCCGGGACATGTGCACATAGTCCAGGACCTCCTTGAGCGTTTCCAGGTCGGGCACGCTGGTCACGCCTTGCAGATAATCCGAAAGCGGAACCTCTTGGATCCTGACCTGGCCGAAATGATCCAGCAGCATCGACATCCACCTGTCAGGCTTTCCGATATAGTATTCAATTGGGAGTTAAGCGTCAATCAATGATCGTTTCATGATCAATTTCAGCTAACTTTCGCCTACCCCGTCAGGCTCACCTTGAGGCCGCCTCCAATCGGCCTTAAACCGGCCTCCAACCGGCCGTCAACCGGCACCAAGCCGGCTTTGGTTTCCGCGCGCGCCAGGTCCGGATCGTTTTCAGCAGGAATAATGAGAGCAAGATTGGTGCCGTTTTTGGGACGCCTCGCGCCACATGCGCGCTTTTTTTCTCGCCCGGCCGCCATATCCAGGCCGCCCGCCCCGGAACGTCCCGCGCGCTTTGCACGGCGGGCATGGCCGGCTCCGAGAGCAGCACGGGCCTCGCGAGCGGAGCCCGAGACCCTCGCCCGGGCAAATGAGTTTTTTCCCCTTCGCGCCAGGGTAGGACCCCTGGCGGTGAGGATTTTTGCCCATGCCGGCGGGCGCGGCCGGGCAGCCAAACCCACGGCAGTATTAGAAAAGTACTAGATTATTTTCAGCTAAATCATACTGTTGGCGGATTGACCCTTCCCTGAAAATGTATTCACATAGATATATACTTTTTGGATTGGCGAGGTAACAGACATGGTCAGCGCGGCCCGCCCCAAATCCCGCTTCGTCGGCACCATTCAAGATCAAACCGGCGACATGGCCCAATATAAGATTGGCGAGATTCTGAAAAAGGAAGGCCTGATCACGGCCCGGCAGTTGGCCGAGGCCCTGGAGGTCGTCAAAAAGAACGGCGGATTTATCGGCAGCTACTTGCTGAAAAAAGGGGATATCAGCGAATCGACCATCCCCAGCGTTCTTTCCCGGAGATACAATTATCCGATCATAAAACTCAGCGAACGGCAGATCCCGGACCAGGCGCTGAAACTGATCCCTTACGAGTTGGCCAAGAAGCATTTCGCCTTCCCCGTGCAGGTGACCAGCAAGAACCTGATCGTGGCCTTCACCGAACCGACGAACGCCGCGGCCATCGAGGAACTGACCCTCCATGTCAAAACGACCATCCGGGCCGGCGTGGCCCCGGAAAAGGAGATCATCGAGGCCTATCGCCGCTATTACAAGATTTCGGACGAGGACTACCGCGCCCTGATCAATCCGGATGCCGGCGAGGAAGACGAAGAGCCGGAAATCGATCTGGCCGCGCTGGAGGACTTCGGCGAACTGGCCGGAGCGGTGGCCGAGGACTTCATCACCACGGAAACCGGCGAGAAGTCGGAAACGGCGCAGTACCATGCCTCGGACGCCCCCATCATCAAGCTGGTCAACGGCATTCTCATCAAGGCCGTGGAAGAGGGCATCTCGGACATTCACATCGAACCGTTCGAAAATTTCTTCTATGTCCGGTATCGCATGGATGGCGCGCTGTACAAAAGCATGAACCTGCCCTACGAGATTCGCAACGCCATCATCGCCCGCTTCAAGATCATCGCCGGTCTGGACATCACCGAAAAGCGCGTGCCCCAGGACGGCCGGTTCAAGCTGCGGTTGGGTTCCAAGAAGACCGTGGACTTCCGGGTCTCCTCCCTGCCGACCATGTTCGGCGAATCCATCGTGCTGCGGGTCCTGGACAAGACCGGGCTGCGGGTCGATCTCTGCGACCTGGGTTTTTCCAAGCCGGATTACGAGAAATTCCATCAGGCCATCACCCGGCCCTACGGGTTGGTGCTGGTCACCGGCCCGACCGGCTCGGGCAAGACCACCACGCTTTATTCGGCCCTGAGCATGCTCAACAAGGAAGACGTGAAAATTCTGACGGCCGAAGACCCCATCGAGTTCAATTTCAAGGGCATGAACCAGGTCAACGTCAACCGGGACGTGGGCATGACCTTTGCCCGCGCCTTAAAGGCCTTTCTCCGCCAGGACCCGGACATCTGCATGATCGGGGAAATCCGGGACACCGAAACCGCCGGGATCTCCGTGGAAGCCGCCATGACCGGGCACATGGTCTTTTCCACCCTGCACACCAACGACTGCGCCGGCACGCTCAGCCGTCTGCTGCGTATGGGCATCCCCTCCTACGACATCGCCTCCTCCGTGACCCTGGTCACGGCCCAGCGGCTCTTGAGACGCATCTGCCCCCGCTGCAAGACCCCGGTGGAATCCCCGGACGTTCAAAAGCTCTTGGAGGCCGGCTTCCAGAAATCCGAACTGGAGGACATTCAGCTTTACGAGGGCAAGGGTTGCGAGCATTGCTCGGGCACCGGCTACAAAGGGCGGCTCGCCGTCTTTGAAGTGCTGGAGATGACGGAAACCCTGGCCCAGGCCATCTGCCTGGAGGTGCCGGAAAGCCAGCTTCGAAAAATCGGCTTGCAGGAAGGCATGCGCACCTTGAGGCAGGATGCGCTGATGAAGGTCAAACAGGGCCTGACCACCTTGGATGAAACCTTGAAAAAGACCGTTCTGTTCAAGGAAACCATTGATAACAGCGGGCTGACAGCGGATGAAATGCTGTTTGAAGCCGGGGAAATCATTGTCCGGGAAGGGGAAAGAGAGGAGAATTTCTACAAGCTCGTTCAGGGCAGCCTCGAAGTCCTGAAGGGCCAGGAGAGAATTTCCGAAATCTCCGAGCCGGAATCGTATTTCGGGGCCATGAGCGCCATGATGGGCGGGAACAGCACGGCCACGATCCGGGCGCTGACCAAGAGCATCATCAAGGTCTATCCCGGCTACAAACTGTGGGAGACCTTGGAGGGCGTCACCCTTAACGCCAAGGCCAGACCGCGAATCGATGAGCTGGATTTGAGCAAACCGGGCAGACCGGTCGTGGAAAACCACGGCAACATCGTCAGCATCAAGAAGTACGTCGAAAAGGAAACCGGCAGACTCAACTGAAACCACGCCCCTCGCAAATAAGCATCGACACCGCCCGGACCGAAACCCGGGCGGTTTTTTTGTCCGCTGCATGTCCTGTCCCGGAAATTTTATTATTACTCAGAGCGACAAGTAAGTTGTATGGAAAAGGACCCGGTACATAAGCGGAAGGGAGAGCGAAGAAATCCTGGACCCTGGATTAAATCACTCCAGGGTGACGGCTTTTGGAACCCCGGAACTTCAACACCGTCATTCTGGCATGCTTGAAGCCAGAATCCAGTATCTCTCGTTCCAGGGCTCTGCCCTGGAACGCTATAACGACTTGAGGCTCTGCCTCAACACAACTTTTTTCATCAAGCATAAATCGCCCAGAAGAGAAAGGTATCGAGGAAGAGCCTCGATGTCCCGCTGTGTGCGGAATTCCAGGGTTGGGCCTCGGAAAGAAAGTAATAGGGGAAGCCCCGTTTCGTCATTGCGAGGAGCCACGCCGCTGCCGGCTTGGCCGGTTAAGGCGTGACGACGCGGCAATCTCCTTCGTTTTCAGTCGTTTCTGAGATTGCCTCGCTCGCAATGACGGGAAGTGGCTGATTTAATGTAAGGAACTTGGAGGACATGACGCTGGGCGAAACTTGACAGGCCGTTCTTTGTCTTTTTTTATTTACAAGTTCAAGAATTAGTCTTATACTTGACTTAACCTTGAATAGGAGGGCGGCCATGAAGACAATCGAAATTGATGATGATGTGTTTGCCTATCTTCAAAGTAAGGCAATCGCCTTCGTAGAAACTCCGAACCTCACTCTTCGGCGGCTTCTCGGAATTGAAAAAAGGGAGAGACTGCAATCATCCAACTCTCGGGCGGCGGGTCGGAAAAAGCGCAAGACGGATCTTGCCGAACTTGTAAGTGCCGGTCTTATCCAAGAGGGTCAGCGCCTCTTCCTGCGGAATTACAGAAAACAAGAAATTCCAGGTTACGAGGCAGTTGTGTCTAATGGAAAGCTGCGCTGGAGTGGCCAGACTTATTCGATGAGTGAGCTTGCGAAAATTATGCTCAAGGAAAATGGATATGAGAGCGATTCGGTGCGGGGTCCAATGTTTTGGTATACTGAAGACGGTTTGAGCATTAAAGATATATGGGGGCGATATCAAAAGAGTGCATAGTTGTCCGTAGGGTTTCGTTGCTCTCAATCCCACCAACAATTCCGCGCCGCAGAAATATGATCGGCCGCGCATTGAGCTTACAGGAGGCAGCCATGTCCGAAGCTTCTCCAGCGCCCCAAAGCGGCCGCGTGCGTCAAGGCGTCCGCTACGTGGTCCAGCGCGTGGGGCTTATCGTCATCTTCGCCGTGATCCTGTTCGCCTCGGCCGGGACCACGGGCTGGCCGCGCGGCTGGGCCGCTTGTGTGTACATGCTGCTGGTTGAGGCGGGCACGTTGGTCGTGCTGGCCAAAAGAGCGCCCGAAACCCTGAACCAGCGCGGGGCCATGCACGCCGGGGTCAAGGGATTTGACAAGGCCTTTCTGGCGCTCTGGCTGGTCATCTCCCTGGTCACGCCGGTGGTGGCCGGGTTCGACGCGGTGCGCTACGGCTGGTCCGCCATGTCCATGGGTTGGTTTTACATCGGCGCGGTCTGGATGCTGGCCGTGAACGTCTTCGGCGCCTGGGCCATGCTTGAAAACGAGCACTTCGAGCAGTTGGTCCGCATTCAGACCGACCGGGCGCACCGCGTGGTGACCACCGGGCCGTATCGCCTGGTGCGCCATCCCGGGTATGCGGCGACCATTTTCGGATCGATAAGCCTGCCCCTGCTGCTGGGGTCCTGGTGGACCTTCGCGCCCGTGGTCGCGGTCATCGCGCTCTTTGTCGCGCGCACCGCCCTGGAGGACCGGACGCTTCGCCGCGAACTGGACGGCTACGAAGCCTACACGTCCCAGACCCGGTACCGGCTCTTTCCCGGCCTCTGGTAGCGCAGGCCGCGGCTGCTTGCCGGCCCTGTCTGAAACGAGACATATCCTCATTCTCTCAAGCCGTTGTTGAGGCGGCTCGAACAGCACTGCCCGCCCAAGGCTGAAACGGCTTTTCCTGACAGTACAAGCGTTACAAGACCTGGTTTGTTCTTGACAAGAGGAAACCCGCTTCAATAAACTTACTCGCAAGTAAAATATTCCGGTCGATCCCTGGCTGGCCATGTAATCCGGGGCTGTCCGGCATTGCCGAGTGTACGCCCGCGCTGATCCAAAATTCAAAGGAGCATCTCTTTGGAAAAATTTCCCCATCTGTTCAGCCCGCTCGCAATCAAATCCCTGAAGCTGAAGAATCGTTTTGTCATGTCTCCCATGGAGACCAAGCAAGCCAATCCGGACGGCAGCGTGAGTGACGGCGTGGTGGCCTATTACCGGCGGCGGGCCATGGGCGGCGTGGGACTCATCATGGTGGAAGCCTCCTATGTCCACCCGACCGGCAAGGGGTTTCCCACCCAGATCGGCATCGACCGCGACGAACTGATTCCAGGATTGTCGCGGATTCCCGAGGCCGTGCATCCCTTCGGGACCAAGGTGGCCGTCCAGTTGATCCATCATGGCCGCCAGACCGAAAGCCAGGTTTTGGGCGGGGTGCAACCCGTGTCGGCTTCGCCCCTTCCGTACGTGGGCGGGGAAGTCCCGCGCGCGTTGGAGGAAGCCGAAATCGAGGAACTCATCCAAGCCTTCGCCACGGCCTGCCAGCGGGCCAAGCTGGCGGGCTTCGACGCCGCCGAGATTCACTCGGCCCACGGGTATCTCATCCAAACCTTTTTATCGCCGCACTCGAACCAGCGAACGGATCGATACGGCAACGATCTGGAGGGCAGGATGCGGTTCGCCGTGGAGGTCATCCGCAGGTCGCGGGAAACGGTCGGTCCGGATTTTCCCTTGTTCACCAGGGTCAGCCATCGGGAAGACCATGACGGGGGCTACGAAGTGGACTACATGGAACAGGTGGTCCCCCGCCTGATCGAGGCCGGTATCGATGTGCTGGACGTGTCGGTCGGGAACTACAACTCGGTCAGCGGTATCACCATCCCGGCCATGGATCATCCCATGGGGCTGAACGTGGAAGGGGCGAGCCGCTTGCGCCGGGCCGCCGGCGTGCCCACCATCGTGGTGGGACGGTTGAACGATCCGGCGATGGCCGAGCAGGTCCTCGCCGACCACAAAGCGGACCTGATCGCGCTGGGCCGGCAGATGCTGGCCGACCCGGACTACGTGACCAAAATCGAAACGGGCCGTTTGGAGGATATTCGTTACTGCCTGGCCTGCAACGACGGATGCTTGGTCAGGATGGTGCGCGAGGATCGGGTCAGTTGCAGCATCAACCCGGAATGCACCCGGGAACTGGAATTCGACACCACCCCCACCAGTAGGGCCCAACGGATATGGGTTGTGGGCGGCGGCCCGGCCGGCCTGGCCGCGGCTTATTATTCGGCCCTGAAAGGCCATGCGGTGGTCCTTTGGGAGAAAGAGGATCAACTGGGCGGGCAATGGATCGCCGCCTGCAAGCCCAGGAACAAGGGCCACATGCGGCGGCTGATCGACTTTTACAAGACCCAGCTCGACAAACTGGGCGTTGAAGTAAAGCTGGGCGCAAGTCTTGACAGAGAAACCTTGGCCGGCGGGGACGTGGATTTCGCGGTGCTGGCCACGGGCGCCATCCCCAGTCAAATTCCGATATCCAGCGATGATACGGTGCCCATGGTCCAGGCCGTGGATGTCTTGTTGGACCAAGCGAAACCCGGGCAACACGTGGTGGTCGTGGGGGCTTCCTTGACCGGACTGGAGGTGGCCGATTATCTGACCGAAACCTCGGAAAACATCACCATCATCGAAGCCTTGGAAAAAGCCCCGGTGGGCCGGCGGCATCCCCACGGCCGATTCCTGTACGCGAGATTGGCGGCTTCCAAGGTGGCGCTGCACTTGAACGCGCGCTTGGAAAAGATCGAAAAAGGAGGTGTCTTTTACAGCTCGGGCGACAAAATCCAGGCGGTTGAAAACGTGGACACGCTGGTGCTGGCCATCGGTTCCAGATCGAACGATTCTCTCAAAAGCTTGCTGGACGACTTGAATATCCCTTATCGAATCATCGGTGACGCCTCGAAACCTCGAAATCTTCATGAAGCGATTCGTGAAGGCGCCCTGATTGCGGATGTCACGCGCGACGCCGGACGGACAGGTGACCTATGCCAACGGTTGGGCGAACTTTAACTGCAAGGGCGGTGACCCGGCCACCCAGACCGGCGCTCCCCTGGTCGAGACGTCCACCGGGCACGGACGGGCAAAAAATGATATAAATCTGTGATATTGTATGATATCATCGTATCTTTACGGATTGCGGAAAACGTCACGCGCCAACATGCGTTCGACCGGCTCCAGACTTTTTATTTCGGGATTGGTTGAAAGAAGGGCGCTTATTTTAAAAGGAGGCCGGTTCAAGACCGGTAGTTCCCTCCGCTTTTCAAGACGGTTTTTATACCAAGTTGCTATCAAATACATACGATTAACACAGATAAATACGATGTCCGCCCGTCATTCCCGCGAAGGCGGGAATCCAGAATGTCAAGATTTATAGAAAGAAAAAGACTGGACCCCGGCCTTCCCCGGGGTGACGGAGTTCTCGTCCATTTGTAGTTTTTTGATTGCAACTTGGTATTAAACAGGCGATAAGGGAGAGATCATGGAGAGAGAAAGAACAACAAAAAAAAGGAATCAACGCCGGAATCAGATTACCAAGATTGCGGCAAAGATTTTTGCCGAAAAAGGATACCACGCCGCCAGCCTTGAAGAAGTGGCCAACCAGATGGATGTTACCCGAGCCTCTTTGTATTATCATATCAAAAACAAAGAAGAGCTGCTCGAAGAGATTTGCAGCAGGGTCATGAAGAGCGGGATTGAGGAGTCCCAGGCGATTTTAAGCCTGGATATTTCTCCACAAGAAAAGCTGAGGGAATATATTCGAGGCCAGGTTGTGACTTCCTGCGAGCGTAAGGAACTGTGTGTGGTCATATTTGAGCAGGCAAATGCTTTAAACCCGAGTACGTACAAAAAGCTCCAACTGCAGAAAAAGGATTTTGATCAGGTATTGATAGATATTTTGCAGGAAGGGCGCGACGCCGGCGTTTTTAAAATTGACGATGTTCGGGTGGCCTCCTTTGTGATATTGGGAGCCTGCTTCTGGACGTACCACTGGTATCAGCCCAAGGGGCGCCTGACTCCGGAACAAATCGCGGATGAAATGATCAAGCTTCTCGAAAAAGGGTATCTGGCATGAAAATAGAAATCGCGCCTCCGTCCCTCAAGGCCTTCCTGGTTATATAGAGTCTCGTCCCGAAACAACTCATAACAAGAAAGCGTCATTACGTCATTGCGAGGCGTCACGCTGTAGTCCACTACAAGTGGACGGGAGCGGACGACGTGGCAATCTCATTCATTTCCACCCGGATACGAGATTGCCTGACTTCGTTCACAATGACCAGAAGTGGCTGATTAAATATGCCGAAACCCTGAAAAACGACGCCTCGACACGTCGCCGTCATTTATTTGGCGGGAATCCGGTTGGAAGCAAAGCCGCGCTCATTGTAACTATTTATTATTTTTGAATTTATTTTTCAGGCGCTGTTGGCACGACCTTTGATCTTACCTAGGGCGACAAACATCTCCAAGGAGTGTCCAAAGCATGATCGGTGACAGCACGGTCGTCTATCCGCCGGTGGGAGAGACCGCAGCCCAGGCCTTGAACCGCCTGACCTGGCGGGAGGAGCAGAAGGCTCAAATCCTGGCCCAGGTGCGGGCCGCGGTTTCATCTCCGGAAAGCTTCCGGGCCGACCTGACCCGGCTCACGGGCAAGGGCCAGAAGGTGGACGTTTACATCTGAAGCCTGAAGACCGGCTCGACCCGGCCCACCTCTTCCCGGCGGTGATTGCGGACCACGGCCCGGTGGAAGGTCGCCAGGCCGCCCGCTTCTTCCAGGCCCAAGGCCCCGAGTTGCACCAGGGTCTCGATCACGGTCGGGTTCACCCCCCGGGCGTGGCCGTCTTCCAGCCAGATGCCCACCCCCCACCCGCTCTCGGGCAGGGCCAAAGCGTAGGTCCCCTCGGCCCCGGTCTTGGCCAGGAACCGGCCCTTGCCGGCCCGCATGGCCTCGGTGCAGATGCGCTCGTCCCCGGCGATCATCTCCGGATGGGCCAAGGCCGCCGACATGACCCTGGCCTCGGCGACGGGCGCGCCCGACGCGGCCGCCTGGGCCAGACGCGCATAGGACAGGGCCAGGTTTGCGAGCGGCAGGGCAAAGACCGGCACGCCGCAGCCGTCGATGCCCAGGCCGATCCGTTCCTCGGGCGTGTCGGTCGCCTGGGCCACGCGGCTCAGGATGAGCCGCTGCACCGGGTGGTCGGTCTGGACGTACCCGGCCGGGACCCAGCCGAAATGGACGCACAGGGTCAGCATGGCCGCGTGTTTGCCCGCGCAGTTGTTGTGCAGGGCCGTGGGCTTCTGGCCCGCCTTGGCCAGCGCGGCCGCCGTGGGCCGGTGGGACGGCGCGTGCACGCCGCAGTCCAGGGCCTCGACCGAAAGCCCGATCTTGTCCAGAATGGAACTCACCGCCGCCACCTGATAGTCCTGCCCGTTCAGGGAGCCGCACATCACGGCCAGTTCGGCCGGCCCGAGCCCGAACCGGTCCGCGGCCCCGCTTTCGATCACGGGCAGGGCCTGCAAGGGCTTGGCCGTGGAGCGGAGAAAGACCACGGTCTGGGCGTCGCCCAAGGCCGTGACCACCCGTCCGGTCGCATCCACGACCACGATGACGCCGCGATGAAGACTTTCCTTAAGCCCGCCCCGGGTCACTTGAACCAACACCGGGGGAGCCCCGGCCGTCAAATCCGTCACCATTTGCCTCCCAACGCCGGCCCGAACCCCGGTTTTTGTTCGCCAAGGACTTCGGCCGGACCCGCCAGAAATCTGAGGATGCGTTCCTTATAGCCCGGCCGGCTTTACGGCGTCAACGCCATTTTCGGCGGCCGCACACCTCTTGATTTGCCTTGGGTTGGTTTTACACTTAGTAAAAATGATTGACACGGCGTTTGGGGGTTTGGAGGTCGTCCGCGTTTGTTTTAATTATTTTCGCTTCAAATTCAATGCCTTGGCAAAAATATCAGTAAACCACTATGGCACATGAATTGCTCAAGCTACAATCATAAGTAGGTTTGAAACGTGAGAGCCGGTCAAAACACGACCGAGGGCGAATATAATTCAGCCAATCCAAGCGAAGATAAGGAGGAAACATCATGAAGGCAGGCATCATTTTCACCGGCACGGGTCCTATCCTCATTCTAACCACGTACGGAAGCCTGGATGCCGCGCCGTTCACGGCCAAGATGGCCCAGAAAGGCATCGACAAATTCCTGGCCTTCGAAGTTCCCCTGGCAATGTGTCAACAGAAGTACGGGCAGCATTATGACGTGATCCTTAAGGACGTCAAACAGACTGACGACCTGCGGGTCCTGGATTACAACGGCTTCAACGTCCTGCACAATTTCCCTTTCAGCAGCTATGCGAACGAAATCCGCCACGAAGGCTAGGCAACACGGCCAATCGCGCCGGTAAGGCGGATTGTGACCGCAAAAGGAGACGGCCGCCATGTTCAAAAAGATTCTGTTCCCCGTTGATTTATCCGAGGCCTCGGCCAATATCGCCCCTTTTGTCAAGGAATTGGCGGATAAGTTCCAGGCCCAGGTGCATCTTCTCTTCGTGGCCCGAGCCATGACCCAATACCAGGACGTGTACGTGCCCAGCGCCTATATCGACAGCTTCGGCCTGGAGATCATCAAGGGCGGCCAGCTAAAGCTGGAGGAGTTCGTCGGTGAGCATTTCAAAGGCCGGGACATCGCGTTCAAGGTCTTGCCCGGGGATCCGGCCGAGACCATTGTCAGTTACGCCCTGAACGAGAAAATGGACCTGATCGTGATGGGCACCCACGGTCGCAAGGGCATCGGCCGGATCGTGTTCGGCAGCGTGGCCAACTATGTGGTCAAGAACGCCACCGTGCCGGTTCTGACCGTGCATCCCTACACCGAGTAGGTCGGGGCGTCCCGCGGGCTTTCAAGCCCGTTGGGCGTCCATTTCGGATTCACGATACCCCCTCCGAACCCGGCCCGGAGCCGGACAAACACGGCCGGGCCGGCCGGCCGGGGAGAAAGGAGTAAGCGTCATGGATATCGTACCCCGAAGACCTTTTGGCGAAGTGGAAGGCCTGCGCAAGGAAATGGAAAAATTATGGGACCGCTTTCTAGGCGAAACGCCCTTTGGGCGCGGGCGGGGAGGTGAATGGCTGCCCCAGGTGGACGTCTCGGAAAACGGCAAGACAGTCGAAATCTCGGCCGAACTGCCCGGGTTGGAACCGGGTGACGTGAGCGTGACCCTCTCCGGCGACATGCTCACCATCAAGGGCGAAAAGAAGCGCGAACGCGAGGAAAAGGACGAGAAGCGACACTATGTGGAGCGGTTCTTCGGTTCTTTCGAACGTTCCTTCAAACTGCCGGCCGAGGTGCAGGCCGACAAGATCGAGGCCCGCTTCAAGAACGGCGTGCTCAAGCTTTCCCTGCCCAAGACCGAGGAAGCCGAGACCAAGGAAGTCAAAATCCAGGTGACCTAGCCCTTCATAAAAATCCGCCGGGCCGACCATTGGCCCGAACGAAAAACGCCCCGCGCCCGGGGCGTTTTTTTTATGAATACGAGGGAGGGCCGAATAAGCCGCGGTTAGGCAAACGGACCTTGCAAGAAAACCTTATATCAACGCGTGGCCGATCATGTCGCCCGGAACGGGCAGGCCGAGATGGGTCAGGACCGTGGGCGCCACGTCATACAGGGTCATGCCCTCCCGGCGGCCGCCCGGCGTTTTCCAGCGCCCGTCCTTGAGCGCCATGACCAACATTCCCTGCTGGGCGTGATTGGCGTCGTCCGGCCCCATGTCGTTCTCGAAGACGTGAATCGGCTGCCCGGCCCCGACCGTGCCCACCGAGCGCCAGGCCAGATCCCCGAAATAGACGATCAGGTCGGGCGGCGCGTTTTTCACCGCCCGGTAGATGTCCTCGGGCCGAAAGACCCGGGTGCCCATGGGCCGGCCCTGGTCATCGGGCAATTTTTCCAGGCGCTCCATAAGTTCCCGGCGCAGCGGCTCCATCTCTTCGGGACGGACCCGGCCTTGAGGTTCCCGGCCGGCCACGTTCAAAAAGACCCGGCCGTAATACCCGCCTTCCCCCCAGGCCCGGGTGCGGGGCCAGTCGACCCTGTCCATGGTCAGCCGCTCCGGCCGGGACGGCATCTCTTTCAGCGCCAGATACCCCTGCTCGATCAGCCATTGGTTGAGGGCCACCCCGCCGACCATGGTCCGCGCGCCGTGGTCCGAAACCACCAGAACCAGCGTGCCCTCGGGCGCGAGGTCCACTAGCCGGCCGATGCGCCGGTCCAGGTCCACGTAGTAGTCCCGAATGGTCGTTTCAAAACGGTTGCCCGGCTCGTACAACCGGTGGGCCGGGTCGTGAAAGCGCCAGAAGCCGTGGTGCATGCGGTCCAGACCGATCTCGACCACCATGAAAAAGTCCCAGGGTTCGCGCTGGAGAAGATGCTCGGCCACATTGAAACGCGCTGCGGTCATGGCCTGAATCCGGGCCAGCAGGCGGTCCTTGTCCTCGGTGCGGAACTCGTCCACGTCCAGGATGTATTCGCCGCCGGCCAGGCCATCGAGTTCCGGCTTGAGGTCCGGCGGGTAGGTGTAGTCCGCGTCTTTGTTCGGGGTCAGGAAGCCCGAGACCATGAGGCCTCGGAGCGGGCGGGGCGGGTAGGTCTGGGGTACGCCGATGAGGACCGAGGTGCGGCGCTGGCGCGACAGAAGCTGATGGAGCGTGGGTTCCTTGACGCTGGCCGCGTTGGCCACGGACAGGGGGGCGTAGTCGTGGGCGCGGCGGTTGCGGAAGCCGTACAGGCCGAGCTGGCCCGGATCCTTGCTGGTCAGCATGGCCGTCCAGGCCGGCACCGTGATGGGCGGGATGGTGCTGGTCAGCGGTCCGTACAGGCCCTGGTGCCTCAGCGCGGACAGGCGGGGAAGAAGGTTCGGCCAGCGGTCAAAGACCAGGCTCGGCTCGGCGCAGTCCAGGCCGACGAGCAGCACGCGGGGTTTGCTCCGGTCTGTCATGGTAGGTTCAATGTAGCACTATTTTGGAACGAGAAGAATCTTGCGATGGCCCGGGATATTTTGTAGGGGTCGTTCGCGAACGACCCCTACGGCTTAAACGCGCTCAATGAATTCGGTGCCCAGCAAACCTTCGGGCTTGAACAAAAGGACGACGATGATGATGAGAAAGGCCAGGGTGCTCTTGAAGGCCAGCGAAATGTACCCGCCGGCCAGGGACTCGGCCACGCCCAGGATCAGGCCGCCCACGATGGCCCCGGGCAGGCTGTTCAAGCCGCCCAGGATGGCCGCGGCAAAGCCCTTGAGAAACGGGTCCAGCATGAAGAAGGGGTCGAGCAACAGGGCCGGGGCCAGGAAGAGGCCGGCCAGCACGCCCAGGAACGAGGCCAGGCCCCAGGACAGGGCCAGAATCCGGCGCGTGGGAATGCCCAGCGTTTGGGCCGCCGGCAGGTTCTCCGAGGTGGCTCGCATGGCCAGACCGATGCGGGTCTTCTGCACCAGCAGGTAGAAGAGCACGCTGCCCGCCAGGCCCACGATGAGCGTGCCCACGCCGAGCTGGCTGATGACCACCCCGCCGCCGAGGTTGAAGACCTCGTAATCGGACAAGGGGAAGGGAAAGGACTGCGGCTCGGTACCGCCGAAACGGGAGACCAGGCCTTGAATGATCAGGCCCAGCCCCAGGGTGAGGATGATCAGGCCCAGGTGCGTGGCGTCCCGGCGTTGGGCCGGGATCAGGACGGCGAAGTAAAAGACCATGGCCAGCACGGCCCCGAAGGCCAAGGCCAGGACAAAAGACAGGGTGTAACCCAATCCCGCGCCCATCAGACCGAAAGCGACGAATGTGCCGGCCGTGGAAATGTCCCCATGGGCAAAGTTCAGAATGCGAGTCGAACGGTAGATCAGGACCAGCCCCAGGGCGACCAGGGCGTACAGACTGCCCGTGGACATGCCGGAGAGTAAGTATTGAAAAAATACCTGCATGTGGACTCCTGCGAAATTAGAAAATCAACGAAAGGGCCAGTTTCTTAAATAGAGCCGGGTCTTCATCCACCGGCCGGCCAGACCATAGGGTTCAAAGATCAGAACGATGATGATGGCCACGCCGTACACCACGGGCACCATTTCCTTGTAGTGTCCGAAGACCTGGGGGACCAGGATGACAAAGGCGGCGCCCATGATCGAGCCTTCCACCGAGGCCAGGCCGCCGATGATGACCGCCACCAAAATGGTGATGGTCTCCATGAAGGTGAACATGTTCGGTTCGAGGTAGCCGATGAACAGGGCGAAAAGACCGCCTTGAATGCCGGTGTAGAAGGAACTGACGGCAAAGGCCGACAGTTTGTAGTGGGTCAGGTTGACGCCGATGACCTCGGCCGCGATGTCGTTGTCCCGGATGGCGATGAAGGCCCGGCCCATGTAGGAAGAAATGATGTTGTAGCTTATCAGGGTGAAGGCCATGCCGATGATGAAGTTGAAGTAATAATTGAAGGTGACGGTTGAAAGGCCCAGGATGGGTTTGAGCTTTTCGATGCTCAACCCCATCCGCCCGCCGGACAGCACCTCGGAGTTGACCAGAATCTGATAGATGGCCACGCTGAAACCCATGGTGGCGATGGCCAGGTAAGGGCCTTTGAGCCGGAGCGAGGGAAAACCCACCACCACCCCGCACAGCCCGGCCATGGTCCCAGCCGCGAGCAGGGCCACCGGCCAGGGCAGGCCGATCCGCACCAGGTGGCCGAAGGTGTAAGCTCCGATGGCCAGAAATCCGGCTTGGCCGAAGGAGATTTGCCCGGTGTAGCCGATGAGCATGTTTTGGCCCAGGACGCCGATGCCGTAAATCCAGATGACGGCCGCCACGTAAACCAGGTGTTCCGGGGTGTACAGCGGCAGCAGGACCAGGGCCAGCACCACGGCCCCGACCCAGGCCCGAGTCCAGGGCCGGCGAATGAGCTTGAGTTCGTCGGCGTAGCTTTCGATGAGGTCCATGAGGTCCTTGTTCCTAATACAGGGAATCGATCAGGTCGGCGTAGCGTTTTTCCAAAAAGCGCCGCTTGACCTTCTTGGTCGGGGTGACATCCCCGTCTTCTTCATAAAAACGCCGCGGCAGCAAGGCGAACTTCTTGACGCCCTCCACCTGGGACAGGGTCTTGTTCGTTCGGGTCACTTCCTGACCGATCAGCTCCTTGATCTGCGGATTCTGGGTCAGGTCGGCGAAGGTGGAGAAGGGGATGCGGTTGTCCTGGGCGTACTTGGTCACGTTGTCCTCGTCGATGAGGATCAGGGCGGTCAGATATTTGCGCCGGTCGCCGATGACCACGGCGTCCTGGATGTAGTTGCTGAATTTGAGCTTGTTCTCGATAAAGGCCGGGGTGATGTTTTTCCCGCCGGCCGTGATGAGGATGTCCTTTTTGCGGTCCAGGATTTTCAGGAAACCGTCTTCCAGGGCGCCCACGTCGCCGGTGTGCAGCCAGCCGTCTTGGATCGTCTCCGCGGTCAGCTCCGGGTCCTTGAAATACCCCTTGAACACCCCGGGCCCCTTGGCCAGTATCTCCCCGTCCTCGGCGATCTTGACCTCGATTCCGGGGATGATCTCGCCCACGTAGCCGAGCCGCGGCTTGGCCAAGCGCTGCACCGCGATGACCCCGGTGGATTCGGTCTGTCCGTACCCTTCCCGGAGCGGCACGCCCATGGCCGTGAAAAATTCGAAAAGCTCGGGCGAGGCCGGAGCCGCGCCGCAGACCGCGTAGCGCGTCCGTTCGAAGCCGAGCTGCCGCTTGAGCGGGTAGAACACGCCCGCGTAAAGCGGCCAGTAGATCAGGGCCAGGAGCAGACGCTGGCTGCTCCCCTCAGGCGCCCGGACGTACTTCATGCCCACGCTCTTGGCCAGATCGTACATCTTGCGTTTCACCCAGGTGGAATCGCGCATGCGCAGATCGATGGCCGAGACCATCTTTTCCCAGATGCGCGGCACCCCGGCGAAAACGGTCGGGGCCACTTCCTTGAGATTGAAGTTCAGCGTGTCCATGCTCTCCACGAAATTCACCGTGCCCCCGGACATCACCGCCTGGAAGAGGGAGATGAGATTCTCATAGATGTGGGCCAGGGGCAGATAGGAGAGCATCTCGTCCGTGGCGTAGCCCGGGTTGGCTTCGAGGAAGGCCGCGGTGAGATTCAGGATGTTGTGGTGGCTGAGCATGGCGCCCTTGGGCCGCCCGGTGGTCCCCGAGGTGTAAACCATCATGGCCGTGTCATGGGGGGTGATGGTCGCTTTTCTTTCCTCGACGGACTGGGGATGGGTTTCCAACTGCCGCCGGCCCACGGCGATGAATTCCTTCCAGAACATGATCCTGGGGTGGGAAAATCCCCACAGGCCCTTGGGGTCCCAGATGACCACCTTTTCCACGGTCAGATCGTCGATGATGGCCAGGACCTTGTCCACCTGTTCCTCGTTTTCGACAAACAGGATTCTGGACTCGGAATGGCCCACCACGTAGGCCACCTGCTCGGGCGCGGACGTGGGGTACACCCCGCAGGTGACTCCGCCCGCGGTCATGACGCCCAGATGGCAGTAGAGCCATTCCGGGCGGTTATCCCCCAGGATGGCCACGGCCTGCTGCGGCTGAAGGCCAAAGGCCAAAAGCCCGGCGGCCACCTCGCGCACCCGCTGTCCGTATTCGTTCCAGCTCACCCGGTTCCAAATGCCCAGGTCCTTGCGTCTGAGAGCCACGCGGTCGCCGTACCGCTCGACCTGCTTGAAAAAAAGATCCGGAAACGTGGAGGCCTCGGCCGTCATCACCAAGTTCTCCTTTTCTTGTAAAGTCGCCAGCCCTTGGGCGAAACGGTCTCGCCGCCCAGGCCCAGATAGAGTTCCTGGACGTCCTGGTTTTTCGTCAATTCCTGGGAAGTGCCTTCGAGCACGATCCGGCCGGATTCGATGATGTAGGCGTAGGTGGCGATGCCCAGGGCCATCTTGGCGTTCTGTTCCACCAGGAGGATGGTCGTGCCCGCTTCGCTGATCTTGGCCAGGGCCTCGTAAACCGCCTTGGCCACCAGCGGGGCCAGACCCAGGGAAGGTTCGTCCAGCATGAGCAGCTTGGGCCGGCGGAGCATGGCCCGGGCCATGGCCAGCATCTGCTGCTGCCCTCCGGACAGGGTCTCGGCCTGTTGATCCCCGCGTTCCTTGAGAATGGGGAACAGGTCATAGACGAAATCCAGGTCGCCCTTCACCTCCCGCGCCTTGCGGCCCCAACAGCCCAGATCCAAATTCTCCTTGACGCTCAACTCGCGGAAAAGCCCCCGATCCTCGGGCACGTAAACAATGCCCATCGAGGCCACGCGTTCGGGAGGCTGACGGTGAATCCGCCGGCCCATGAACTCGATCTCCCCCTTTTTGGGCTGGTCCTTGAGCAGGCCGGCAATGGTCTTGAGCAGCGTGGTCTTGCCCGCGCCGTTGGGACCCAGCACGGCGAAAATCTCCTTTTCGTTCACTGTCAGGGACAGCCCGTGCAAGGCGTAAATACGATCGAAATAAAGGGTTTCGATGTTGGCGATTCTAAGTAAATTTGTCATCAAACGTCCCATCCGCCCGCGCCGCTGGAATAGGTCGGGAAGAACTTCACCAGGCCGCGCCAGGCTCCCGCGTATGTTGAAGTCGGCCTCGGCCCCCGCCTCAGCCGTCCCCCAAATAGGCTTTGACCACCTCGGGATTGCGCTGCACCTCCTCGGGACTGCCTTCGGCGATGAGCATCCCGGATTCCAGGGCGATCATCCGGTCGGCCAGTCGCGAGGCCACGCGCAGATCGTGCTCCACCAGCAGGATGGCCGTTTTGAAACGACCGCGGATTTCCATGATGCGGTAGGCCGTTTCTTCCTTTTCCTCGGAGGTCAGCCCGCTGATGGGCTCGTCCAGCATGAGAAGCCGCGGCTCCAAGGCCAGCGCCCGGCCCACCTCGACCCGCTTCTGAACGCCGTAGGGGCAGTCCGAGACCCGGGCCTGGCGATAGGCCATCAGGTCCAGGAAATCGATGAGTTCCTCGACCTTGTAGCGGTGGTGCAGTTCTTCGTTGCGCATTCTGAGGATGGCCTCGAGGGGATTTTTTTTGAACTTGATGTGTCGGCCCAGCAGAAGGTTGTCCAGAACGGTCATGTGCAGAAACAGGCGAAGATTTTGGAAGGTGCGGGCGATCCCCTTTCGGGCGACCTGATCCGGGGAGAGCCCTTTCAGGCTCTCCCCGTTGTATTGGATGCGACCCTCATCGGCCTTGTAAACCCCGGAAATGCAGTTGAAAAGCGTGGTCTTGCCAGAGCCGTTCGGGCCGATCACGGTTAGAATCTCTTCAGGCTCCACCTTGAGCCCGATGTCGGTCAGCGCCTGGATGCCTCCAAAGCTGATCGACAGGTTTTCGACATGAAGCAGGGCCATGAACGTCAGCTCTGACTAGAAACGCGGCTTGAAGACGGTGAAGTCCGTGATCGGCGTGTGTTTGCCGTCTTTGGCCAGACCCATGCGCGAGGCATTGTTGCCGTGATGCCGGTCCGGGCCGTACGTCACCGAGGACCCCGCGCCTTCCGGCAACCAGTCCTTGATCTGCTCCATGCCCTTGATCAGACCCTCGACGGTCAGGTCTCGGCCCGCGTTCTTAAGCCCTTCCACCAGATGGATCATGGACATGGCGCCGAACAGGGAGAGGAATTCCTTGCCTTCAACCTTGGGCTCGTATTTTTTCAGGATGCCCACCACGCGGTCCGCGGCGGCATCGGAGCCGGGCACGCCGGTCGAACCGGGGAAGCAGACATAGGTGCCTTCCCAGGGCGGGCCCACGAGCCGGTACATGATGGGGTCGGCCAGGGTGAAGGTGACGAACTGTTTGGGCCGGAAGCCGATCTTGGCCATTTCTTTCACGATCAAGGCCCCGTGGGTCGGCGTGGGATACATGATCACGCCTTCGGTCCCGCTCTGCTTGAGCTTGAGGGCCTGGGTGCTGAGCGCCCGGTCCGTGGCTTCGTAGGGCACGGCGTCCACGATTTTCACGCCGCCGCCGAGTCTGGCCACTTCGGCCTCGACGCCCGCCTTGGCCATCTTGCCGTAGTTGTCGTTCTGATAGAAGATGGCCAGCTTTTTCAGGCCAAGCTTTTCGGCCGCGTACTTGGTCATGTACTCGGCTTCGTCTTCATAGTCGGGGTAGGCCACGAAATAGTAATGAATCTTGTCCTTGGGCAGGTTCTGATAAATACGAACGTCGCCGTAAGCGCCCACCACCGGGATTTTATTGTCCGGGAAAAAATCCTTGGTGGCGTTGCAGATGGCCGAGCCCAGCAGGGCGCAGACCGCAAAGACTTGGCCTTTCATCTCCTGGAAGTTGGCCATGGCCCGGGTCGGATTGTAGCCGTCGTCCTTGACGATGATCTTGAGCTTCCGGCCGTGGATGCCGCCTTGTTCGTTGATGTAGTCGGCATACGCCTTGGCGCCGATGCCGGTCATGCCCCACAGGGCCGCCGGGCCGGACAGGGGCGTGGAGATGCCGATGACGATCTCGGTATCCGTGACGCCCGGAGGGTTCGCGGCCAGCGCGGCTGAGGGGATCAGGAACAGCAGGGCCACCAAACACCACATGATCTTCTTCGCGTGCATTGTCTCTTCCTCCTCGTTTCAGTCCTGATTTTTGAGTGAATATCCCGACTTCCAATCGTTTCCCCGCCCTGAGCCGACGCGGGAAGCGGTTGAGCCGCATTTTCTCCCCCGGATCGCCGGCTGGCTTTCAAATGCGCGGCGACCGCACTTTAAACTTCCCCGTCACGCGCGGGTGACGGTTTGCATTTTCAACAAGGACTTGGAAACAATTCTATTCTGCCACGAAGTCATCGCAAAATTCAATGAAAAATCTTGAAACTTCGCCGAAACGTCCGATCCACCCCCGTTCCCCCGGTTAGGACTTGACGCAGGACCAAGGAAAAGGTTACATGAAAAATCGCGTCGGTCAAGCCAGATAGGTCGGTTTTACCCCGAAGATCTTTCATCGCCCGGGGGATCGATTCCAGCCCCGGGGTCCCAGAAGGAGAGCCTTATGTTGAGCGAACGGGCCGTCTATTGGAACGGAAAATTCGTGACCTGGGACGAGGCCCAGGTACATACCATGAGCCACGGCTTCTGCCGCGGTTCGGCCATCTTCGACGTCTTCACCCTGCACGCAACCCCGGTCGGCCGGGCCGTGTTCCGGCTGGACGAAAACGCCCGCCGCTTCCTGCGGTCGGCCGAGCTTCTGGGCATGAAGCTGCCCTTTGGAGCCGATGGGTTTCAGCGGGCGGTGATGGACACGGTCAAGGCCAACGCCACGGTGCGTCAAGGTATCATCAAAATCATGGGGTTTTATTCGCAGATCTCCCTGGGCCTGACTCCGCCGGACGCGCCGCTGGACATCGCCATCTTTGTCCTGGACCCGGCCGCGGACCTGAGCGGACCAGGCGCCTCGGACGGCACCGAGGCGACCACGGCCACGGCCGGCTTTTCCCGCTGGCGGAAGCTGGACCCGCGAACCGTGCCCATCGAGGCCAAGGCGGCGGCCAATTATCTGAACAGCATGGTGGCCCGGTCCGATGCCATGGCCCGAGGCTTCAGCCACGTGGTGATGCTGGATACCCAGGGGTTCGTGGCCGAGGGCGGCACCGAATCCTTCTTTCTGGTCGAGGACGGGCGGCTGGTCACCTCGACCCTGGGAACGGTGCTGGGCAGCATCACCCGCAAGTCCATCCTCGAGGCCGCGCCGGCCGTGGGCATCGAGGCTCGGGAGGACCGGATCGCGCCCGAACGTCTTTTCCGGGCCGATGAACTCTTTTTCGCCAACACCGTGACCAAGGTCCTGCCGCTGACACGCTTCGAGGACCGGGAATTTGCCCAGGCCCCGGGCCCGGTGGCCGGGAAACTCACCGCCCTCATGGCCGACATCGTGGCCGGACGCGAGCCAAGATTTAAGCACTGGCTCTTCCCCGTGGACTAAAGGAGTATCGACCATGGCTTCTGATCGTTTCGACATGCTCATCCATGGCGGCCGGGTCCTGGACGGAACCGGCAACCCGTATGTCAAGCTGGATGTGGGCATTAAGGACGGCCGCATCGTTTCTCTATCCCGCGACATCGATCCGGGCCGGGCCGATGAGATTATCATAGCGGCCGGTCAGGTGGTCTGCCCCGGCTTCATCGACACCCACACCCACGACGACCTGTACGTGCTGGCCCAGCCCACGGTCGAGGCCAAGGTGCTTCAAGGCGTGACCACGGTGGTGACCGGCAACTGCGGCAACTCGATCACGCCCAAGCATCCCGGCCGGATGGGCGTGTTCAGCCGCAACGTGCCAGAGGAGATTCTGGAAACGGTCCAGCGCATGTCCTCCTTTGGCGACTATGTGGAGGCGGTCGAGGCGGCCCGGCCCGGCATCAACGTCGCGCCTCTGGTCGGGCACGGCGCGGTCCGTCTCTTGGTCATGGGGTCGGAAGACCGCGCCCCCACGGCCGAGGAACTGGACCGGATGAAGCAGGCCGTGGCCGAGGCCATGGAGGAGGGCGCTTTCGGCCTGTCCACCGGCCTGATCTACCCGCCGGGTAGCTATTCCGACACCGCCGAGCTGGTGGCCCTGGCCGAAGCAACGGCCCCGTACCACGGCATCTACACCTCCCACATCCGCGACGAAGGCCGGCACCTTTTAAAGAGCGTGGCCGAGGCCATCCACATCGGCGAGACGGCCGGGGTGCCGGTGCTGATTTCGCACTTCAAGGCCTCGGGCCGGCCATACTGGGGCATGAGCCGGGAGTCGCTCCGGCTTTTGGAAGAGGCCCGGGCGCGCGGGGTCGAGGTGGCCTGCGACCAGTACCCGTACAACGCGGGCAGCACCTTCCTGGGCGCGCTGCTCCACCCGCGCCATCACGCCGAAGGCCCCAAGGCGCTGTCCATGAAGCTGAGGGACCCGGCTTTCCGCAAGGCGCTCATCGAGGAATTTGAAGCCGAGGAGGTCGAGGGCTGGGAAAATATGCTCCTGAACGCCGGCTTCGAAAACATCGTCATCTCCCAGACCTTGAACCATCCCGAATTCCTGGGCCGTAACCTGGCCGAACTGGCGAAGGACGCGAACAAGTCGAACTACGATTTCCTGTTCGACCTCCTGGCCGAGGAGACCATCAACGTCAGCATGATCTTGTTCATGATGACCGACGAGGACATCGAACGGATCATGGCCCATCCCTTGACCATGGTCGGCACGGACGGCATCAAGGCCTTTGGCCCCAGCCGCGTGCACCCACGCCTGTGGGGCAGCTTCCCCCGCGTCCTGGGCCGCTACGTGCGTGAGAAGGGCCTCCTGCGCCTGGAAGAGGCGGTCCGCAAGATGACCTCCCTGCCGGCCCAGACCTTCGGCCTCAAACGCAAGGGCCTGGTCCGGGAAGGGTACGACGCGGACTTGGTGGTCTTCGATCCGGCCACGATTATCGACCGGGCCACGTACGAGGAACCGGCCCAGGGCCCCGAAGGCATCTCCTATGTCCTGGTGGGCGGCCAGGTCGCGACGGACCACGGCCGGATCACGGGCGCGACCTCGGGCCGGGTGCTTCAGCGCGAAGTCTGACGCTTGACTCCCGGCCCGCGGATTGTTAGGTTGGATGCAATCTGGATTCCCAATCCAAAAACACAAAAGTCGCGGCCGGGTTCCGGTCCTTTATAGGCCTGGCTTCCCGGCGCCGGGAGGGTGGCGGTCATGAACAAAAAGCCCGTTTTTGACATCCCCATCGGACTGGAAGTTGGACCCAAGGAGATGGTCCTCGACGAAAAGGAGGTCCGGGACCGGCTCGATCTGCTGAGTTGGACGGACCGGAAGATTTTCGAAGAGGACGGCATCGTGCCGCCGGGCATCACCATCAACCAGCACGCCATCATGAAATTCGAGTCCATCCCGGAACTCAAGGTTTCGATCTGGGCCAAGAGCGAGCATGAGTTCTTGAAGCCGATCAAGGTCGGGACCCGCATCACCATCCGCGGCAAGGTGGTGGACAAGTACGAAAAGCGGGACCGCGTATACGTGGTGAGTGAATGCGAGACCCTGGACGAGACCGGCGCGGTGCTCATGCGAAGCCGCGAGATCGCGGTCCAGGTGGAGTGAAGGAGTAAGTCATGGCCGAGGCGCAAGTGAAAACCGATGTAGGCCGGGAGATTCCCAGCCTGGCCAAGACCGCCTACATGCCCATCGACCCCAACACGCGCAACGTCATCCACACCGACGACTACGCCAAGGAGTTCGGCATGCGCGGCGCGTTGGTCGGCGGTTCCACCCTGCTCAGCTACGTGTTGGAAATGCTCTTCGCCCATTTCGGCCGCAAGTGGTTCGAGCACGGCCGGATCAAGGTTTCCTTCATCGGCGGCGGGGCCGTCAACGGCGACCTGGTCACGGCCCACGGCCTGGTGACCGGCGCCGAGCCCGAGGACGGCGGGGAGCGGCTTTTCCTGGACGTCTGGCTGGAGAACCAGAACGGCGACAAGGTGGTGGTCGGACAGGCGAGTTGTCTGGCCTGATTCGAGGGAAACGGCGGGTTTGGCGCGTCGCTTTCATTGAATCGATTTCGCCTAGGGGCGGCTCCCCATGGCCGCCCGCGGTTTGGGCCGGCACAGGGGCCGGTCCCTACTTTCGAACAAGGAGAACAGGATTTTGCCCAAAATTCCCGTAAACGGCATTGAATTGTATTACGAAGAGCACGGCCAGGGGTATCCGGTCGTCTTTCTGCACGGCTTTTCTTCCACGCATCACATGTGGGCGTCTCAAGTGGGTGTTTTGTCCGAGAAGTACCGCTTTGTCACCTACGACGCCCGGGGCCACGGGCAGACCGACAGTCCGCCCGAGGTGAAAGACTATTCCGAGGAGATCGTGGCCGAGGACCTGTACCAGTTGCTCAAAGCCCTGGGGATCGACAAGGCGGTCATCGGAGGCCTGTCCATGGGCGGGTACGAGTCCTTGCTTTTTTACCTGGCCCATCCCGAGATGGTCACGGCCCTGATCCTCATGGACACGGGTCCGGGCTACCGCAACCCGGCCCGGCGCGAGGACTGGAACCGGGGCCGCGAGGCCTTGGCCAAACGGTTGGAAACCGAGGGTATCGAAGTCCTGGCGGCCAACGCGCCCAGCGAAACCGGCCGGGAGATCATGCTCAGGCAAAGCCCCATCGGTCTGGCCCACATGTCGCGCACGGTCGTGGCCCAGCGGGACGCCCGGGTGATCGACAGCCTCTCTCAGATCAAAGTGCCCACACTGGTCTTGGTCGGGTCCGAGGACCGGCCGTTTCACGCCGCGGCCGACTACATGGCCAAGACGGTTCTTGGTTCCGAAAAGGCGGTCATTCCCCAAGCCGGACACGCCTCCAACATCGATCAGCCCGAGGCCTTCAACACCGTGATATTGGGATTCTTGGAGAAGCTGAATCTGGCTTGATGCAAAGCCAAGACCAGCCCGGTTGGCGAGATTGCAAGAGACCCCCTTCAGAAGGGGGTCTCTTTTTTCATGGCTTCTTGCCGGGCTGCTTAAAAATCAGAACGTTGCCAGGCCTTGTCCGCGTCCTATCCGCAATCGGCGCGAGAGAAATGTCCGCGTCAAAAACCGAAGCGAAATCGAAATTTCCCTAAGTGACAGCTTGCTTTGCCCGACCGTGCGGTTGACAAAGGTGATGGGCGTTTCCTTGACCCGGAATCCTTGGTCCTTGAGGATGAGGGCGGTTTCAGCCACGTAAACATAGGTGGTGCTTCGCACGTTCCGGACCAGTGTCTCGGCGCATTTCCTCGAATAGACCCGGAACGAGGTCGTGACCTCGCGCTGCGTCAAGCCGAACAAGCGGCGATACAGAAAATTGGCCGTGGCCGAAATGAGCTTCCTTTTAAGGTCCCAACCCACGATGCGGCCGCCCGGCATGTACCGGCTGGCTTGAACCCAGTCCGCTTGTGACGCGGCTTTTAGCAGCCGCGGAATATCGTCCGGGTCATGAGAAAAATCCGCGTCCATGGTCACCATATGGGTGCATTCCGGGTCTTTCAGCCCGATTCGCAAGCCATCCATGTTAGCCGATCCGATGCCCAGCTTGCCCGGCCGGACATGGACCGCCACTCGGTTCTGGTTCGGGTCCAAGGTTCGGGCGATTTCGGCCGTGTGATCCGGGCTGTTGTCGTCCACCACCAGAACGTGGAGATCCACGGGCAGGGCCAGGATGCGTTCGATTAGCCGGCCGATGTTCTCCGCTTCATTGTAAGTGGGGATAACGACGTGTGTTTTTGGCATGGCCCCATTATAGGTCAAACGGATGGTCCGTCAATCGAGAAATGCCGGATCGCGCGGATTCCTTGGGGACTTGACATCGATCGCCAAGGCCTTAATTTACTATTGAAAGTTTAAGGAAAGGGGGTAGTAAGATGAACGCCCTGATGCTCTATAATCCGTTGGAAGGGATTCGTCCGAGCAGATGGTTGTGGGATCGCTTCTTCACGCCCTCTAGATTCGGGGAGTTTTTCGAGGAAGAGCCTGTCCTTGCTCCCCGGGTTGACGTGACTGAGACCGAGACGGAATACACGATCAAGGCCGATCTGCCGGGCTTCAAGGAAGAGGGGATCAAGCTTGAAGTGAAAGACGGCCGGTTGATCCTGACGGCCAAGCACGAAGAGGAAAAGGAAGAAGAGAAGGAGCACTATCGTCTGCGGGAGCGGAGGTACGGTTCTTATGAACGTATTTTCGGACTTCCGGACGATGTTGACACGGAACACATCGAAGCGAAAACGGACAAAGGCGTCCTGACCGTGACTCTGCCCAAAAAGGAAGAGTCCAAACCGAAGAGGATCGAAATCCACTAGGAAATAACCTCTAATCAGCACCCCACGTACCGGGAGGAAGCCGGCCGCAAGGCCGGTTTCTTCTTTTTGAGGCGGACCATTGCCGTTTGGGCCAGGTCTTGGTAGGATGGAACATCATGTCCGCTTAGGAGGGAATATGGCCTGGCAAATGCGGTGGCTGGGCACAGCCTGCTTCGAAATCCTGCTGCCCGACGGCAAGACGCTGGTGATCGACCCCTACCTGGATGACGCGGTGGCCGCGCCGGTTACGTCGGATCAAATCGAGCACTGCGACTACATCTTCATCACCCACGGCCATTACGACCACGTGCTGGACGTGGGCAAGTTGGCCGGCCGTTTTCAGCCGAAAATTTTTTGCAGCGAAACCACGGCCGACTCCCTGGCCCGGCGCCAGGGCGTGGACCCAGGCCTGCTGCACGCGGTGACCGTGGGCGATAAGGTCAGCGAGCCGAACCTCACGGTGGAAGTCCTGCGCGGGGTGCATGTGGATTTCGCCAAGGAACACAAGCGCCTGACCGGCAAGGATTTGAACAGCCTGCCCGCCGAAAAGCGGGCCAGCAGCATCTTCGGTCCGGTCCGGCTGCCGGCCAAGATGGGCGAGTGGATGGCCAACTACCGGGGCGGCGAGCAGCTCAACTACGTCTTCGAACCGGCCGATGGCCCCCGCATCTACATGGCCGGTTCCTACCCGGACCCGGAGCTTGTCGAGGTCGCGGCCACGGCTCGGGCCGACGTCACGCTTCTTCAGGTCATGGCCAACAACACCCTGCGCGGTCTCGAAGAGCAGACCACCCGGTTCGCCCTGGCCTCGGGCTGCCGTATCGTCATCCCCCAACACCACGACCCGTTGCTCGAAGGGTTTGTCCAGACCGACGTGACACTGCTCAAACAGATGATCGAGGAAAGATCGGACATTGTTTTCAAGGAGCTTGAGCCGGGCGCGTGGTACGACTTCGATTAACCGCCTGAGGAGCCGGGTGGGGTGAGCAGCCAGCAACGAAAACAGCAGCGTCTGAGCCTGAGCCGGATGCTGGCCTATGTCCTGGGGCATCGGCCGGACGAGTTCGGACTCCTGCCCGACGAATCCGGGTGGGTGCGGCTCAATGACCTTTTGACCGCGCTCAAGGAAGAAGAGGGCTGGTCCTTTGTTCGGGAGACCCATATCCAGGACCTGCTGCGCGAGCCCCTGGACACCCGCTTCGAACTAGACGGGTCGATGATCCGCGTGGCGCCCGAGCATACCACGCTCCACCTCGGCCCTTTTCGTCAGGAAGAGCCGCCGGCGCTGCTTTACCACGCGGTCCGAGGCAGGGTCTATACCCACGTCCACGCGCACGGTCTGGTCCCGGGCGCCGGCCGCCTGACGCCCCTCTACTTGACGCCCGAAGCGGCCCTGCGCGTGGCCAAAAGCCGGGATCCGGACCCGGTCCTCTTGACCATCCAGGCCGGTCAGGCCCACCAGCAGGGCGTGACTTTTTGTCGGCCCTTCGAGCTGGTCTTTCTGGCCGACGAGATCGCGCCGCGTTTCTTTTTCAACCCGCCGCAGCCCAAGCCGCGACCGGAACAGGACAAGCGGAAGAAGCCGGCGGCGCCCGCCGAACCGCCCACGCCGGGCAGTTTTTTTATCGGCCTGGAACGGGCCGCCGCGCCGGACCGGCCGGGCCGGGACCGGGAACGGAACCGGAAAGGGCGCTCCAAGGAAAAGGATTGGAAGCGCGCCGCGCGGAAGATGCGGCGTGAAAGGGGCCGCTGACGCGGCCGGGCCGGATACGACACCTTAACCACGAGGAGATGGAATCATGAAGCGCCTGATGCCGATGGCCTTGGCCATATTGATTTTGACCGCGGCCTGCGCCTCCCAGCAGCAGCCGATCAGTTACGATGTGCCCAAGGAAATGCCGCTCATCGCCAAAACCATCGGGCTGGTGGTCCGGGACGTTCGGCAGGACAAGGACATCCTCAGTCCCACGGTCCAGAACATGAAAATTCTGAGCGGCGTGGGCGGCGTGGTCAATCTGCTCATGCCCAAGGCCACGGCCGACATGGATCAGGCTGACATCGCCCAGGTCTTTACCGAGGCCTTTAAAACCCGTCTGTCCAACATCGGCGTGGCCGTGCGTTCCGGCGAAATGCCCGACGGCACCACCCTGAACATCAACATCGAAAAGGTGCTCCTGGACCTGGTGGGCAGCAAGTTCCAGGGCGACGTGCATTACCTGGCCACCCTGACCCAGGCGGGCAAGATCGTTCATCAGGAACGGGTCCTGGGCAACGTCGAGCAGTACAACCTGTTGGGCGAGAAGACCGGAAGGAAGGTCATCAGCCAGGCCTTTTCCCTGGCCATCAACAACCTGCCCGTCCGTATTTTGCAAAAGCCAGCCGGGAACTAAGGCTTGGTAGCATGTAGGGCGCGTTGCAACGCGCCGTCATGTATTACCAGCCGCCGACCATTTTTCTTGATTGGGTTCACCGCGCCAAAATTGGAGGGGCGACCTGTGGGTCGCCCCTTTTTTCTTTGCCGTTTCTAGTCTGTTTGATTATTTCTCCGTCGCCTCCACCTGACGGATGACCCTGACCAGCGCTCGGCCCACGGGTTCCAGCAGGGCCGGGTCCGTGGTGGCCGGCGTGTCCATCCGGGTATGAAAATAGGCGTGGCCGCCGAAAAAGCCGAAGACCCGGTAGCCGGCCGCCATGAAATGCCTCAGTTCGCCGGCGATCCGTCCGGTGCTGCGCGGACTGTAACCGGGCACGTCGGCAAAAGCGGCCCTCAGAATGGGCATCAGGTCCTCGGTGCCGGCCAGGTTCAGATGCTGGTTCACCTCGGGCAAAGGCTGAAGTCCCTGCTTGGTCCGCTGCCATTCCCGGGTGGCGATGGAAGCGCCCAGGTGAATCCAGCAGGCCACGTCCTGGATCGGCGGCGCATGGGCGTCCATGGTGAAATGGGCGCCCATGTTGTCCAGTTCGTGCCCCGAGTTGCTCAGGAAGAGGTAGCTCATCTGGGAGTCGCTCTGCCCGGCCCAGCGGGCCAGGGCCAGGAAAAGAGCCACGCCTGGCCCGCGTTCGCCCGCGCAGGTGAACCACCCGGACGTGGGCGTGGTGACCACGATCCAGCGCGGACCGCGCTTGAGCTTGCCCACCACGTTCATGGCTTTGCCCTCCGTCTCGTCCTGGCCCGTGAGCAGGAGGGTGGCGGTCTGCCCTTCCTCGGCCGCCTTTTGAAGCCGCTCCTGATCCTTCAGTCCCACGATGACCGACGGCAGGGGCAGCGGCGTCTGATGGTAAGGCTCCCGAGCGTTGATGGCCGCCAGTTCCCGGGACTGGCTCCCGGCCACGACGGCCAGTCCGACAGCGCCGGCCTTGGCGCACCGCTCGGCCACGGAATTGATGCCATTGTAGTACAGGGCCGCGCCGACCACTCTGGCCGGGGCAAAGACGATGCGGCCCTTCATCTCCTTGTCCTGGGTGGTTTTGGTCAAGAGCAGCAGTGGGGCCGAGACAGGCCGAGGGCTGGTGGACTTGGGATACCAGAAGGGAAAGCAGTCCACGTTTTTATCGGCGATTTGGAGCGTGGCCGTCGGGTTCAGGAACCGCCGGACCTTCCAGGGTTGCACCTGGGTTTCGAGGCCGGCTTTCTTGAGTTCCCCGGCGATCCATTCAGACGTGGCCAGGTCTCCGGGAGTGCCGGCGCGGTGCGGGCTGTGGGAGGCATAGGTCACCACGTCCTGGTAGAGGGCCTGGCCGTTGAGCATTTCGTCGCCGGCCGCGGCCGATCCGGCCAGGACCAGGAGCAGGACCGCGCCGGCCAGGCAGGCCAGGGCAAACAGTTTTTTTCGGGTCACTTTTCCTCTCCTATGGGGGGCCATGTTCAGTAGGCCCGGCCGAAATGATCCAGATTCCAGCGCCGGCCTTCGTCCAGCATGGCCAGGTAGTTTTCCAGCGGGATGTAGCTGGCCACGGAATTGCCCGTGCCCAGAACGTAGCGGCCCGCCGAACCGCAGCTATCCAGAATCTCCCGGGTGCGCCGTCGGACGTCTTCCTCGGTCCCGGAGGCCAGCAGGTTCACGTCCACCCCGCCGACAATGCCGGTTCGTTTTCCCCACCGGCGGTGCACCTCCTCCACGGGCATGATTTTGTCCTCGAAGCTGTGCTTGGCGTCGATGCCCGTGTCGCAGATGTCGTCCATGATCTCCGTGAGGTTGCCACAGGCGTGCAGCACAACCAGCTTGCCCTTGCCATGGGCCAGATCGACCATCTTTTTGAGGTGAGGCAGAAATTTTTCGCGCAGGATTTTCGGAGCGACCATGGTGCCGGAATAGTAGCCCATGTCGTCACCGATGAAAAAGCCGCCGATGCCCGGAACCTCGATCAGTTCCTCGGCGGCTTTGTAGATGATCTCCGAAACCTTGGCGATGATGGCGTCCACCAAGTCGGGCTGATCGTACAGGGCGTAGGAAAAGGGCACCAGCCCCATCAGCCACGTGGCCCATTCGAACAGCCCGCCCGGCAGCACCAGGGCCTGCATGCCCTCGGGCGCCAGGGAGGCCAGGATTTTACCGCTGAGGTTGATCGTGCCCGGGCTTTCGGGCCAGGGATATTTCTCAAAATCCTCCCAGCTCATGATCGGGCCGGAGGTGCTGTCCATGTAAGCCCGCCGGCCGCCTTTGATCTCCGGCGCCTCTTTGCTGGCCAGATGCACGCGGACGCCCGGAAAAAAGAGCAGGCTGTGGGTGGTGACGAAATCCCAGCCCATGGCCCGGTAGAATTCCACGGAGAGCTTGAGGTGCTCGGTCCCCTCCTTGAGCGCCTCCGCCTGCCTGGTTTGGGAAGCGCTCGCCACGGCCGCCATCAGGCGGGCGAAGCTCTTGACCTCGCGGCCCAGAAAGGCGCTCATGATCGGCCCGTCGGCGTATAGGTCGCCCACGGGCACCGGACCCGGCTCCGAAGAGGTGATGGCTCTGCGGAAGCGTTTGAAATCGGGCTGCCAGCCGTCCGGGATGATTTTGAATCGGGATAAATCGCTTGCCATGGGGTTTCCTCCACGCCCGCGACATTTCGGGCGGAATTGTTTTCAAGTTCGGTCGGTTTCGTGAATTTTCAGGTGGGTCATCTTAACGCAGCCGCCCAGGTCAAGGCAATCGCGCTTTTTGCTCGTGGAGGAACTGCTCAAGCGATCGGCCCAGAGCCGCTTCGACGCGCCGTTGCACGGCCCTGGCGTTTTCGAGCCGGAGTTGGATAGCCTTGCGAGCCGCCGGATCGGCTCCGTATTTTTTCAGGCCGGCCTCGAACCGTTCGGTCACGGGAACCCGCCGGTCTCCTTGAACCATCTTGTCCGCCAAAAAGACCGCGTGGGTTTCGCGGATGGGCTCGGTTTCGCCGATAATCAGGTCGATGTGGCGGGCCGTGATCGCGGCCACCGCCGGGAACCCGGCGCGGGTCAGCCACCGTGCCCCGACCCGGTCGTGATGGCGGCGGCCCTTGGCCAGATCGTGCAGCAACCCCGCGGCGTGGACCATGTCCACGTCCAGGTTTTCTCCGGCCCGGTTCAAAGCCTCGGCCAGACACGCGGCTAGATCGGCCACGCCCCGGACATGCCGGAGGAGAGGCTCGGCCGCCGGGTACACGCGCGTCAGCAGGGCCTCGCGCTCGACCTCGGTGGGCAAATCGTAACACGCCTGGCGGGCCAGGAGCGCGTCGTAATCCTCGGGCGTGTCCACGTCGAACAGGATGTGTTCGTCCGCGGTCTCCACCTCGAACGCATCGGCTCCGACGCGGCCCAGCGCGGCCTTCAGCCCGCCGTCGCCGCTGTCGGCCAGGATGGCCGGGGTCAGCCGGCCGGGGAGGAGCGGCGGGTGGCCTCGCCGGCCGAGGAAGCAGGGGTGGATGACGCATCCCGGACGCCGGGCGTGGGCGGCCGCCAGTCGCCTGAGGGTGAAGGGCCGGACGAGCGGCACATCCACCGGGTGCACGAAGATGCCTGACATCGAGTCGGGTAGGGCTTGGAGTCCCGCGGCGACCGAGGTGAACATGCCTTCTTCGAAGCGGGGATTGAGCACCGGTGAGGCTCCGCTTTTTTCCACAAGTGGCTGGAGCCTCTCGGCCTGCCAGCCGAGCACCACGATAACCGGGCTTGCGCCGGCGTCCCGGTGGAGGCGGATGACCCGTTCGAGCAGGGTGGTTGTTCCCAGGGGAAGGAGCGGCTTAAGCCGGCCCATGCGGGAGGCGAAGCCGGCCGCGAGGATGACGGCGGCCAGGGGGCGGCGGGTCATGGCCTCTGGCCGGCCCGGACCTGGATGAGTTCGGCCAGGATGCTGACCGCGATCTCGTCCGGCGTGTCGGCCCCGATGTCCAGGCCGATGGGGCAGTGCACCCGGGCCAGGTCTTCCTTGGAAAACCCTTCGTTGCGCAAGGCCTCGTAGATGGCGTCCCTCTTGCGCCGGCTGCCGATCATGCCGATGTAGCCGGCCTGGGTGCGGAGCGCCTGGCCGAGCACGTTCTTGTCGTGCAGATGCCCCCGGGTGACGATGACGATAAAGCTATCGTTGCCCATGCTGGTGGAATCGAAACAGCCCTCAAAGCCGGGCGTGACCCGCACCTCGGCCTCGTCCGGGTATCGCTCGGGCCGGGCGAAGTCGGGCCGGTCGTCCATGACCACGATGCGGAAGCCCAGTCCCACGCTTTTTTCGGCCACGGCCCGGCCGACGTGGCCGCCGCCCAGGATATAGAGTTCGTTCTGCGGGGTGAGCGGTTCCAGCCACAGCCGCCGGCCTTCGTGTTCGATAAGCTCGGGCTGCCGAGCGTGGTTCATGCGGGTTTGCAGAAGTTTCATCAACGCCGGCGGAAAGGACATGGTTCCGATCCATTGGTCCGGGTCCAGCAGCAGGCCGCGCTGCACGCTCAGAGACTCCGGGCCTTCGGAAATCAGCTTTGTAACGAACAGGCCTTTGGCGCGATCACGAACGGCCCTGGCCACGGCGTCGAACAGGGCCGCGCTTGCCGCCTCTGCCGCGACGGTCTCCAGCAAAACCTCGACCCGGCCGCCGCAGATCATGTCCGCGTCTTCCAGATGCTCGGAGGTCATGTCAAAACTGACCAGCCGGGCATCCCCCGCGGCGATGAGGCTTGGGGCTTGCTTCAGAAGTCCGGCCTCCATCAGCCCGCCGCCCACGGTGCCGCTGAACGAGCCGTCCGGGGCGATGATCATTTTGGCCCCGGGGGCGCGCGGGGTGGAGCCCTCTTGTCGAATGACGGTGGCCACGGCCAGGGGACGGCCCTGGCTCAGGAGTCGTTGGATGACGGGAAGCAGTTCAGCGAGCCGGCTCTGTTCCATGTTGTTCTGTACGCGCTCCTCGATTCGTTTCAGCCACAGGCCAGCACGGCCCGTTTGACCAGGGTCCGGGCGATTTGGACCATGTAGGCGTTGTGCTCCAGCGGCCGGGCGTCTCGCACAGCCGCCTGACCGGCCGCCTCGGCGCTCGCCTCGGTCAAGGCTTGCCCCACCAGCGCTTCCTCGGCCGCTTGCGCCCGGCGCGGCGTGACGGCCACGGCGTTCAGACAGACGCGGGTCTGGCTCACCCGGCCGTTTTCGACCGCGACCCGGGCCGCGCAGTTGACGATGGGGAAGTCGATGGACCGGCGCAGGGCGAACTTGATGAAGGCGCTCCTGGTCTTACCGGCCGCGGGCAACCGGACCTCGGTCACGACCTCGTCCGCGTCCAGCACCGTGGTCTTGCTGACGCCCACGGCGAAGAACGCCTCGACCGGCACGGTGCGTTTCGAGGTCACCAGGCGCGCGTCCAGGGCGATCAGGGCCGGCGCGGTGTCGCTGGGGTGCACGGCGTAGCAGCCCTGTTCGACGCTGCCGCCGAAGATGGCGTGGTAGCGGTTGTCGCCGTCAATGGCGTAGCACCGGCCCCCGCCCTTGCGCAGGCAGGGGAAGCGGTTGTCCGGGTGGCGGTAGTACCAGCAGCGGACGTCCTGGCAGATGTTGCCGCCCAGGGTGCCCATCTCCCGAAGCTGCGGGGAGGCGGTGCGGCCGGCCGCCTCGGCCAGCGCGGTCCACCCGGCGCGGACGCGCGGGCTGGTCGCGATGTCGGCCAGACGGGTCAAAGCGCCGATGATCAGCTCGCCCTTTTCCTCGCGGACGCCCTCGATTCCAGGGATGGACTTCAGATTGACCAGGGCCTCGGGATAGCCGGGCAGGAAGCGGTCCTTCATCTGACCCAGGAGGTCGGTGCCGCCGGCGATGAGCCGGGCACGGCCTTCGTAGCGGCGGAGGGTCTCCACGGCTTCCTCGATGGAGCGGGGCTCGATGTGTCTGAACGTCTTCACGCTCGCCTCCTAAGCCTTTCCCAGGGCTTTGAGCACCTTGTCCGGCGTGATGGGGAAATCGTCGATCCAAACGCCGATGGCGTTGAACACAGCCGGGCCGATCAGGGCCGGCATGACCGACCCGATGTCCTCGCCGATGCCCACCAGGCCATACGGACCGTAGCCCATGCCCGTTTCCACCAGCAGGGTGTCGATGGGTCCCACGTCCAGGAGCGTGGCGATCTTGTAGTCGAGCAGGTTGCCGTTGAGCATGACCCCGGTGACCGGGTCGTACACCACCTCCTCGCTCCGTCCGCGACCCACGCCCATGTAAGTGCCGCCGTACTGCTGACCCTCGCAGGCCGCGCGGTTGATGGCCTTGCCCACGTCGTTGACGTTGACCACCTTGGTCACCAGCACCTCGCCGGTCTCGGTGTCCACCTCGACCTCCATGAAATGGGTCTGGCGGCAGAAGCGCGGCCGGGGCTGCTTGGGCGCGTAAGTGCCGGTCTGGGTATGGTAGCCGTAGGCGAAGAGCGGCACGGAGAAGGGCAGGCGGGCGCCCAGGTTCTCGTGGGAAACCAGCGGCCCGGCGTTTCCGGCCGGCCGCACGAATTCGGCCATGGAGATTTTTTGTTCCGGGTCGGCCTTGAGATAGATGACGCTGTCCTTGATGTCCAGGTCCTCGGGCGTGGCGCCGGGAAAGGGCGAGGGGAAGGAGCCGCGCTGGGTCGCGCCCTGGGGAGCCGCGGCCGCCTTGAGAATCTGCTCCTTGAGCAGCCGGGCCGCGTGGCGGATGGCGAAGCCGTTGATGGACATGTTGGTCGATGAATCGGGCGTCATGCGGAAGAAGCCCGGATCGAACTGGGGGTTGTAGAAGACATCTTCCAGCCGGAAGCCCAGTTCGTCGGCCGCGACCTGGCAGTAGGTGGCCTCGGCGTCCTGGCCGCCGTCCGCGCCCTGGCCCAGGATGCTGGCCGTGCCGTCTTGCCGTTCGACGCGGATGGCCATTTCGCTCGATCCGGCCGAGTCGTCCCATTCGTGGGTCCAGGTGAAGCCCTGGCCGTGCATGCGGCCGTTCTCCAGCCGCCGCGTTCCGGGCGGGTGCCAGTTTTCGTCCCAGCCGATGGCCGCTTTGCCTTTAGTTACGCATTCTTTGAGGCTGTCCCGCACCGCGAAGCCTCGCTCGGCCTTGCGTTCGTTCAGCCAGTCCGTGTCGTGTCCGTCGGCCCCGTCGTTTCTCAAGGCCACCTCGACCGGGTCGAGCCCCAAAGCCGCGGCGATGTGATCGAAGATGAGCGTCAGGCTGTGGGTGTTGGCGTTCTGCTCGCAGCGCACGGGCACGGTCGGGCCTTTGTTGACGCGAACCACTTTGAGTTGTCCGCTGATGTTGGGGATGCGGGTGTTCTCCACCAGATGCTTGAGGAAATGGAAGACCGGCCACATCTGGTTGCCCAGCACGGCCGTGCCTTCGACCGCGGTGATGGTCCCGTCCTTCTTGGCTCCGACCTTGTAGTAATAGACGCCCTCGTCCATCTCGCCGCCGAAGAAATCCTCGCGTCGGGTGAAGGTCCACTTGACCGGCCGGCCGGTTCGCCGGGAGAGCACGGCCGCCGCGTAGTGCCCGCCCAGGTTCCAGGCCACCTGGCTCCAGCCGCCGAAGCTGGCGCCTTGGTAGAGGCAGTGGACCTGGATTTTGTTCATGGGGATGCCGCCGAACCAGGTGGAGATGGCCCGCTTGCACACATGGGGCCGCTGCTGTTTGACCCAGACCTCGGGCGCGTCGCCGTTCCAGGTGAAGACCCCGCAGGGCCGCTCCGGCCCGACCCAGGTGTGCAGCCGCCGGGTGGAAGAAAACTCGATGACGGTGTCGGCCTCAGCGAAACCGGCCTTGACGTCGCCCAGGGTGAGCATGTCCAGGAGGCCCTGGTTATATTGGTTGCTGACCAGCATCTCGGGGTAGGTCAGGGGCGCGTCCGGAGCCAAGGCGGCCTCGTCGTCCAGAACGAAGGGCCGCTCCTCCCAGGTCACGTCGATCAGCCGCAAGGCCTCCTCGGCCGCGGATTCGGTCTCGGCCGCCACGGCCGCGCCGCACTCCTGGCCCTCGAAATAAACGATCCTCGGCAGGATCGGCTCGTCCGAGGGCACGTGGCCCCCCAAGTCCGCGCTGGGCGGCAGTTCCGGGTCGTCGTATCGCAGAACGGCCCGAACGCCGGGCAGCGCCTCGGCCCGGCTCGTGTCCATGGCCTTGATCTCGGCGTGCGGATAGGGCGAGGTCAGGAAACGCATGTGCAGCATGCCCGGGAGTTGCACGTCCATGGTGTACATGGCCTTGCCCGAGGCCTTGACCACACCGTCCAACCGCCGGCCGAGCCTGCGGCCGATGTGCTTGAAATCGGCCTGCGGATGGGGGTCGGCCCGGAGGTTGTCGAGCGTTTCCTCCATGCGGGACCATTCCTTGCCGCTCATGACTTGGTCCTTTCCTTGAGCACGGCCGCCGCTTCGAGCACGGCGATGGGGTGCTGCGGATAGGTGCCGCAACGGCACAGGTTGCCGGCCAGGGCCTCCTGGATTTCGTCCTCGGTGGGGGTTGGGTTCCGGTCCAGCAAAGCCTTGGCCGCGACCACGAAGCCGGGTGTGCAGTAGCCGCACTGCATGGCGTGGTTGTTGGCGTAGGCCTCGATGAGCGGATGCCCGGCCTGGGCGATGCCCTCGACCGTTTCGACCCGGTTGTTGTCGCATTCCACGGCCAGGGTCATGCAGGAAAGAACGGGCCGGCCGTTCAGGATGACCGTGCAGGAACCGCAGGCCCCGCGGTCGCAGAACTGCTTGGCCCCGATCAGGCCCAGCCGGTCGTGCAGCAGTTCGTACAGGGTCCACTCGGGCTCAACCGGGAGCCGGTAGTCCAGCCCGTTGACTGCGAGCCGGATCCAGCCCTCGGGCAGGGGCGCGCCCTGGTCCCGATGGGCCGCCAGCACATGGGCCTTGAGCGCCTCGAAGTCCGCGGTCCGGGTCTGGCAGTAGGGGCAGACGAAGAGCGCCTCGGCGTTGGGGGCTTTGGGCATGGGTTGGTTCTCCTTCGTTTTCACGCCGGCTTAAGGACCGGCTCCCCGTGGGTTGGGTTGAGCCTATCGAAACCCAACAAATCTTGGCTCGCGGGCGGGTTTAAAGCCTGCCCTACACGAGATTGCCGGGCCGGAGGACCGACAGGCCGCGCAGCATGCCGGACTGAGCGATGCGGCCCTCAAAATCTTCTCGGAAATAAGCCAGGGCGTCTTTCAGCACCACGGCCGCGGATTGGCCCAGGCCGCATAGGCTGGCCTCGGCCAGCACGCCGGCCAGCGCCTGCAGGGCCTCCAAATCGCCAGCCGCGCCGTCTCCCCGAGTCAGGCGTCCCAGAATCTCCATCAGGACCTCGGTTCCTTCCCGGCAGGGCGTGCACTTGCCGCAGGATTCCTCGGCCAGAAAGGCGGCGGATCGGTAAACCATGTCGACCATGTCCCGGGTCTCGTCAAAAACGATCACGCTGCCCGAACCGAGCGCCGTGTCAAAGGCCAGCGGCGTGTTCATCCGCGAGGCCGGGAGCAGCCGGCCGCCGGCCCCGCCGACCAGCACGGCCCGGACCCGCTCTGCCCCGGCCAACTCGACCAGTTCGCCAAGCGGGCTGCCGAGTACCAGCTCATATACGCCGGGCCGGGCCACGTCACCGCTGACGGAAAAGACCTTGGTGCCCGCGCTGGTTGCCGTGCCCAGGTTGCGGAACCGGTCCGGGCCTCGGTCGATGATGACCGGCGCGTTCATCAGGGTCTCGACGTTGTTGATGATGGTGGGCCGACCCCACAGGCCGTTTTCCACCGGGAAGGGCGGCTTGAGGCGCGGTTCGCCCCGCCGGCCCTCGATCGAATCCATGAGCGCCGATTCCTCGCCGCAGATATAGGCCCCGGCCCCCTCGAAGACGGTCACGGCCACGTGGTCCAGAAACCCGCGCTGCCGGGCTTGATCCAAGGCCCGCTCGATGCCGGGCCGCAGGCGGCGGTACTCGGCGCGAAGGTAGATGTAGGCCTGGCCCGCGCCGATGGCCAGGGCCGCGATGGCCAGGCCCTCGATAAGGCTGAAGGGGTCCTGCTCCAAAAGGAGGCGGTCCTTGAACGCGCCCATCTCGCCTTCGTCCGCGTTGACGATGACGAATTTTTCGTCGCCCGGCGCGGCCTTGGCCAGCTCCCACTTGAGGCCGCAGGAAAAGCCGGCCCCGCCTCGGCCCCTGAGACCCGAGGCCTTGATCGCGGCCACGACCTCGTCCGGGGTCATGCGCCGGGCTTTTTCCAGGGCCTGAAATCCGCCCCGCGTAAGGAAGGTGTCGATGTCGGCGGGGTCGATGATGCCGCAATGTCTGAGAATCACGCGTTGCTGGGGCACGGCCGCCTCCCGAATCAGGTGTAGCTTTTTAAAACGCGGGCGATCTTCCTGGTGGTCAGCCGGCCGTGGAGTTCGTCGTTCACGAGCATAGCCGGGGCCTGGTCGCAAGCGCCGATGCAGCTTACGACCTCCAAGGTGAAACGTCCGTCCGGCGTGGTCTGGCCGGCTTCGATGCCCAGCACCTTTTCAAGGCGCGTCAATACCGAACGGGCCTCCTCCATGTGGCAGGGCAGGCCCGAGCAGACGCGGATGGTGTGCCGGCCTCGGGATTTTTCTCCAAGAAAGGCGTAGAACGTGGCCAGGCCGTATACTTCGCTTGGGGGAAGCTCAAGAGAACGCGCCAAGCCGTCGAAATCCGGGAGCGCGTCCGGTCCGCTTTTTTCCAGGGCGTTCTGGACCAAGGCAAGCAAGCTTTGTCGGTCGCGGTCCATGGTTCACCCTTTCTCGGCCGGCCGGGCCGGGGCGTACAGAGCGCCGGTGGGGCAGAAGTCGATGCACACGCCGCAGTCCTTGCAGACTTCGAGGGTCAGCGGTTCGTCCCTGCCGACCACGACCTTGGAAGCGAACCCGCGGAAGCCGATGCTGAAGACGTCCTGCTTGGCCACCTCGCGGCAGGCGCGCACGCAACGCCGGCAGAGGATGCACTTGGACAGGTCCCGGCAGACGTAGGGATTGTCGGACTCGGGCGGATAGAAGCGCGGCTTTCGCACCTGGAAGCGCGGCGGGCCGACTTCCAGGTCCGAGGCCAGCTTGTGCAGCAGGCAGTTGTGCGCGTTCAGGTCTGTGACGCAGGCCCCGGTGTGGGCCGTGAGCAAAAGTTCGACCACGGCCTTGCGGGCTTTAACCACCCGTGGCGTCTGCGTACGCACGACCATGCCCGGGGCCACGGGCGTGTGGCAGGCCGCGACCAGGGTGCGGGCCCCCTCGACCTCGACCAGGCAGACGCGGCAGACGCCCGTGGGCGTCAGCTCGGGCGCGTGGCATAGGGTCGGAATGTGGATGCCCAGGCTTTCCGCGGCCGTAAGGATGGTCGCACCCGGTGGCGCGCTCACCGCTTGGCCGTCGATGGTGAGGTCAATGGTCGTCATAAGCCTCCCTTGCGCTCCGGCCGGCCTCATTGACCGGACCTGGTCCCTTTGTTAAGGTTGGGCTTATTGGTTTGTAGGAGCGACCGGCCGGTCGCCCCGACCAGGGAGACTGGCTCGATCTTTCATGTCCATCACCGTAACCTATCCCGGTATGCTGCGCAAATGGTTCGACGGCCTGGAACTGGTTTCGGCCCGGGGCCGAACCGTGGCCGAGTGCCTGGCCGACCTCGAACCCCGCTTCCCCGGCCTGTCGGGCCGCTTGAAAACCGCGGCCGTGTTGGTCAACGGTCGGGATATCCGCCTGCTCAAAGGCCCGGCCACGCTCGTTCGGGATGGGGATCGTATCGAAATCCTCCCGCTCCTGGCCGGGGGATGATTCCAGACACCAAAGCGCCTCTTTGCGTCATGGCGAGCGTGGCGAAGTAGTCCCAATTATAGTTTTATTGTGGCATGGGCTTCCAGCCCATGCATCCGATGCACGGCCAGGGTGGCCGTGCCACAAAATCATAACGATGGGATTGCCACGTCGCTTCGCTCCTCGCAATGACGGTCTTTAAGAGATTGCCGCGTCGTCAGGCTCCCCGCAATGACGAAAAAGGGGTCAGGAGCCTTTTCCAAATGCAGGAGACGACAGGTGGCCGCTTTCGGTTTTTCCCTGATAGCCTATGGTCAACATTCTCTGAAAAAGGCTCCTGACCCCTTTTTTGCTTGAAGCGCCGGCTATTATAGGGGCGACCGGCCGGTCGCTCCGACCGCTCGCCAAACAACGCCTCAAAGAATCTTGCCCGGGTTCAGGATCATGTTGGGGTCGAAGGCCCGCTTGATGCCCCGCATGATTTCGAGTTCGGCCTCGGGTTTCGTTCTCAGGAACAGCTCCTTTTTCAGGATGCCCACTCCGTGCTCGCCGCTGCCCACGCCGCCCAACCGCAGGGCGATGTTTGTGACTTCGTCGTAAAGCGCCCGGGCCAGGGCCGGCCAGTCCTCGGGCTTCACGTTCTCCGGTTTCAGAATGGCCGTGTGCAGGTTGCCGTCCGCGATGTGGCCGGTGGTGGCGATGTGGGTCTGATGCTCCTTGCCCAGCCGGTCCAGTTCGCGCATCATCTCCGGCACCTGGGAGAAAGGCACGACGATGTCGCCCCCGTGCCGGACATGGGGGGTGAGCAGATTGAGGCCGGGGCTGTATTCCTCCCGCACCTTCCAAATGTTCTCCGCGTCGGAACGGCTTTCGGCCACGAACACGTCCAGGGCGCCGTTGTCCAGGCAGAGTTCGCCCGCCTTTTCGTACAGCTCCTCCAGGGCCTCCTGGTTGTCGGCCGCGAGCTGGATGATGAGAAAGGCCTCGGCCTCCTCGTTGTCCATGAAGGGCACGGTGATCTCGTGGTACTTGGCCGATTGCACCAGGCACATCCGGTCCATGAACTCGACCGCCTCGGGTTGAACCTTGCCCTCGACCAGGAGCTTGCTCACGGCGGTCACGGCGACCTGGGTGTCGGGGAAGGGCACGAACAGGTCCACGATCATGCCCGGCGCGGCGGTCAGGTTGACGATGACCTGGGTGACGATGCCCAGCGTGCCTTCCGAGCCGATCATGAGCTGCATCAGGTCATAACCCCAAGTGCTCTTGCGATACCGGCCCCCCAGCTCGATCACCTCGCCGTTGGGCAGAACCACGGTCAGCCCCAGGATGTGCCGCCGCGTGTTGCCGTAGCGGATGACCTTGCCCCCGCCGGCGTTGGTGGCCACGTTGCCGCCGATGAAGCTGGTCTGCGTGCTCATGGGATAGCCCGCGTACATGAGGCCCTGCTCGGCCACCTTGAGGCAGAGTTCGTTGGTGATGAGGCCGGGTTCGACCACGGCCACCCGGTCCACCGGATCGATTTCCAGGATGCGGTTCATGCGCTCCAGGGACATGATGATACCGTTTTGGAGCGGAACGGCCGCGCCGGCCAGGCCGCTGCCGGCCGCGCGGGGCGTGACCGGGATGCGGTGCTCGTTGGCCAGCTTCATGATGGCTGAGACTTCCTCGGTCGAACCGGGCTTGACCACGGCCTCGGGGAGAAACGTGGTCCCCAGGGCCCGGCCCATGACGTCGGATGCGTATTCCGTGAGTTTTTCCTCGTCGTCCAGGATGACGTTCTTTTCGCCGGCGATCTCCTTGAGCCGGGCCGCGATTTCGGGCGTCACTTTGCCGTAGGCGGGGTCCATGTCACTCGGCCTCCTTGTTTCGTTGTCTGATTTTTTCGGTCAGCAGCGGGACGATCTCGAACAGGTCCCCGACCAGCCCGTAGTCGGCCACGCCGAAGATGGGCGCGTCCGGGTCGGAGTTGATGGCCACGATGGTTTCGGCGGACTGGATGCCGGCCAGGTGCTGGACCGCGCCCGAGATGCCGCAGGCGATGTACAGTCGGGGACTGACGGTTTTGCCGCTCAGCCCGATCTGGTGGGAGTAGGAAATCCAGCCCTGGTCGATGGCCCGGCGGGAAGCGCCGACCGAGCCGCCCAGCAGGGAGACCAGCTCCTCGATCATGGGCAGATGCTTTGCGTCCCTAAGCCCTTTGCCCACGGCCACGATGACCTCGGCGTCCTGGATGGGCGCGCCGATGGTATCCTCGGCGATGAAATCGATCCGTTTCACCCGGGAGGCCAGCTTGTCCTGGCTAAACTCCTTGACCACGATTTCGCCCTGCCGGTCGGTATCGATGGGCAGAGGCCGCTTGGATTTGGGCCGGACCGTGGACATCTGCGGCCGGAGCGTGGGCGTCTTGATGGTGGCCATGATGTTGCCGCCCACGGCCGGGCGGGACTGGATAAGCAACTTTTCCTCGGGGTCGATGGACAGCTCGGTGCAGTCGGCCGTGAGGCCCGCGCCGACCTTGACTGCCAGCACGGGCATGATGGTCCGGCCCTGGCTGGTGGCCGAGGCCAGAAAGACGTCGGGCCGGTGCTCCTCGATGAGCGCGGTCAGGACCTCGGCGAAGGGATCGACCGTGAAGTGTTCCAACTCCGGGTGATCCACGACCAGGACCCGGTCCGCGCCCCGATGGATCAGCGCCTGGGCCTGGTCCTTTATCCCGGACCCGAGGATGACGCTGACCAATTCCACGCCCAGGTCGTCGGCCAGGCCCCGGCCCCAGGCCAGAAGTTCATAAGAGACCGTGTGTATCTGTCCGTTCCGGACTTCGCCCAGGGTCCACACCGCTTTGGTTTGATTCGCGTTCTGCTTGGTCATGGTCCGCGCCCCTAAAGGGCCCCCCTCTGAATCAGGAAATCCACCACGCCCTCGACCGCCGCGTCCGCGTCGGGCTGGGCCGAAACGATGGTCCCGCGCCGGGCGAGCTGTGGCCTGAAGATTTTCACCACCCGGGTAGGCGAACCTTTGAGGCCCAACCGGCTGTCGTCCGCGTCGATGTCCTCGGCGGAAAGCACGGGCACCTCGGTCCGCTTGGCCTGCATCTTGCCCTTGAGGTTGGGCATGCGGGGTTCGTTGATTTCCTTGACCACGCTGACCAAGGCCGGCAGGGACGATTCGACCACCTCGTGTCCGCCCTCCACGGCCCGGTGGGCCTTGATCCGACCGTCACCGATCTCCTCGATCCGGCTGACATAGGTCAGGATAGGCATTTCCAGGTACGCCCCGACCTCGGGGCCGACCTGGCCGGTCTCGCCGTCCGTGGCCCGTTCGCCGCAGAGCACCAGGTCTGCTTCGGGAGAAACCTTGCGGATGGCCGTGGACAGGGTGTAGGCCGTGGCCCAGGTGTCGGAGCCGGCGAATTTTTTGTCCGAAAGCAGAAAGCCCTTGTCGCAGCCCAGGGCAATGGCGCTGCGGATGGCCTCGGCCGCCTTTTGCGGCCCCATGGAGAGCACGCTGATGGTTACGTCGCCCAATCGTTCCTTGATGCGGACCGCCTCTTCGACCGCGTACAGGTCCAAGGGGTTGAGTTCGGAGGCCACCCCGTCCCGGATCATGGTCCCGGTCGCCTCGTCCATCTTGACCTTGTCCGTGGCCGGGACTTGCTTGATCATGACTACAATGTTCACCAAATACTCCTTTAATTCATGCCATGCAGAGCGCCATAACTTCGCATACCATTGTTGCTCCTTGGCTCGTCAGTCCGGCGTATCTAAAAGTGCGCCTCATTCCTCGCATCGCCCAAGCCTTGGTCTGTTTTGTTCTGACGCTCTGTTCTCGCATCGATTTTCGTTAACGACGTTTGCCTGCGGCATTGAGCCGCAGCCGGTCGGCCAGGTTGGCCTTGGGGTCTATGACCGGCTCGATCAAGGGCGTCCCCGCGGTCAGCAGCCCGGTCACGCCCGGACCGTGTCCGGCGCGCAGGCAGTTGCTGTGCACCACGACGCCGATGGTGACGGCTCCCTGATGGAAGGCCCGGCCAAAGGAGTTGTCGTGGTCCATCAGGGCCACGAAATCGCCAAAGCGGATGCGGTCCAGTCCGTATTTTTTCACGGTCTCCGGGTCGCTGGTCATGATGTCGTAGTCGCCGCGATAGGCGTCGGCCGCGCCGACCCCGGACCCCATGCAGGCCGCCGGCACAAGGGTCGTGACCGGCACCCGAAGCTTCTTGCCCGCGGTCTGGATCTTCATCTTTTTCAGCAGACCCGGGTCCAGGTTCAGCAGCCGGATGTCCGGGAAATCGAGCAGGGCCAAGCCCTGGCCGCGAGCCCGGATGATGATCTTGTCCTCGTAGGTCATCTTTTCCTTGGCCGCGCGCGGAAAATCCACGATCACGTGCTCGGACCCGCCGTGGTGGCCGATGACCACACCCTTGGCCCCCTCGGCCTTGCCCGAAACGACCGTGGCCGGATTACCGGTGCAGGCGTAGTATTGCAGGCTGGTGTTGGGGTGCTCCATGGGTTTTTTCGTATCCGCCGTGCAGCTCACGCCCGGTTCGAGGTGGTCTCCGGCCCAGCCGAAGGCCGGGTCCCCGGCCTGGATATTGAGCGTGATGCCGCCGATGCCGGGCAGCACGAAGGGCGTGCCGTCGTGGCCCACGTTCCAACCGCCGGGCCGGACCACGGGCGGTCCGGGCTGGCATTGAATCAACACCTCTACGACTCGGTCTTCGTTCGTTCGCAGCATGTGGTCTCCTTTGTTTCCAAGCCATGTCGCGCCTGGAGAAAAGGTCTTGAAAGCAACGCCTCTTATAACAGAAAGCCCTTCGGCGGGCAAGGCGAACCGGCGATCAAACAGCCGGTTTCCCAGGGGTTGGATTCGGGCGCCATGGCCGCCCTTCGACTTTGCTCAGGGCCGCGAGCTGGTTGATCGGCTTGTCGGCCATGCCTTGGGCAATGGGCCGAAGGATCAGAGCGCCTCGGCCTCTTTCATCCGTACCCGAAGCTGCCGGCAATGGATGCTGTGCCGGCCTTTGCCGGTGCGGTTGAAACACCCTCCGCAGGAGATGCACTCGGCCGGACGGGTGTCCCCGTCCTTCCAGCGTTTGATCAGGTTGGGCTCGCGGATGAGAGGCCGGGAAATGGAGATGCAGTCGGCCGCGCCCGAGCGGATGACCTCTTCCATGACCGGCAGGCTTCTCATGCCGCCCACCAAACAAAGCGGACCGCTGGTCACCTGGCGCACGTAGCGGGCCTCGGGCAGAAAGTAGGCCTCCTTTTCCGGCGAGCGGATGCCGGTCTGCATGCCTTGGTTCTCGGAAAAGCCGCTGCTGATCTCGACCAGGCAAAGCCCCTCTTGCTCCAAGGCCCTGGCCACCCGGCCGCCTTCCTCGACGGTCAGGCCCGGCTTATCCTTGAAATAGTCCCGCACCCCCAGCTTGATCATGACCGGAAAATCCGCGCTGACGTTCTTTTTAATGGATCGCGCCACCTCGATGATAAAGCGCATGCGGTTTTCCAGGCTGCCGCCCCACTCGTCCCGCCGCCGGTTGCTGTAGGGCGACAGGAACTGGGAGACCAGGTAGCCGTGGGCTCCGTGAATCTGCACACCGTCGAAGCCGGCCTCTTCCACGCGCCGCGCCGCCTGGCCAAAAGCCTCGATAATGGTTTCGATGTCCTCGCCGGTCATTTCCCGGGCCCGTTTGCGGTACATGGGCATACCATCGAAGACCGACACGGCCAGGTAATCGCCGCTCCAGAACGAGATGGTGTAGGCGTTCATGCCGCAGTGCACGATCTGCACGACGGCCAAACCGCCTTCTTCATGCACGGCCTCGGCCATCCGGCGATAGCCCGGGATGTGGTCGTCCTCCTGGATGCCGTTCATGTCCGGCACGCCCTGGCCGTTCTTGAGCACATAGGCGAATCCGGTGACGATCAGGCCGATTTCATTGCGAGCCAGGTCCCGCATCAGATCGACCCCGGCCTGCTGAACAAAGCCGTCGTCGTCGCTCAGGGCAAAGTAGGTGGCCGAGCGCACGAAACGGTTTTTAAGCCGCAGCCGGCCGATGTCAATCGGTTCGAACAGAATGGACATGACCTTCCCCCATGGCTTTTGGGAAAGTGTAGGGCTTGGGGAGCCGGGCTGTCAATCGGATTTGCGGGGAGGGACGCTTTGGCGGAGACGGCCCGAAGCGCGAGGATGACCCGTTTGGCGAAATTGCCTTGACGGCCTTAGACGACCTGGATGGCGCCGGGCGGTCCGTCGATCACGCGGCCGATGATCGCGGCGCGGGGCGCTTCTTTTTGCAGAGCGGCCAGGAGGTCCTCGACCCGGTCCGGGTTCACGGCCAGGAGCAGTCCGCCCGAGGTCTGGGCGTCGGCCAAGAGGCTTAGCATTTCCGGCGCCACGCCTTCGGCCACGGACAGGGACTTGGAGCAGAAGTTCTGGTTGGTGTAGCTCCCGGCCGGCACCAGGCCCATGGCCGCCAGTTCGAGAGCCTGGCCCAATACGGGCACGCGGCCGCTTTCGATGACCAGGCCCACCTGACTGGCCCGGGCCATCTCCCAGGAGTGGCCCAGCAGCCCGAAGCCGGTCACGTCCGTGCCGGCCCGCACGCCGAAACGCTCGGCCGCTTCGGTCCCGAAACGGTTGAGCGCGGTCATGCTTTGGGTCATCAAGACCTCGTCCTCGGGGGAGAGCATCCGGCCTTTCAGGGCCGTGGACAGGATGCCCGTGCCCAACGGTTTGGACAACACCAGCACCTGTCCCGGCCGTGCCCCGGCATTGGTCATGATCCGGTCCGGGGAGGCCAAGCCGGTTACGGACAGTCCGTATTTCAGTTCGAGGTCCTCGACCGTGTGTCCGCCCACCAGGGCCGCTCCGGCCTCGTGCACCTTGTCGAACCCGCCTTTCAGCACCTCGACCAGGATTTCCTTGTCCATGGTTTTAACCGGGAAGCCGACGATGTTCATGGCCGTGATCGGCCGGCCGCCCATGGCGTACACGTCGGACAGGGCGTTGGCCGCCGCGATCTGGCCGAAGGTGTACGGGTCGTTGACGATGGGCGTGAAGAAGTCCAGGGTCTGGATGAGACAAAGGTCGTCCGAGAGACGAAAAACCCCGGCGTCGTCGGCCAGGTCGAAACCGACGATCAAGCTCGGATGCTCCTCCCTCGGGAGGAACGCCATGATGTCTCCCAGGTCGCCCGGACCCAGCTTCGAAGCTCAGCCCGAAGCCCGTACGGTCTCGGTCAGGGCGGGCGGTTTCTTGTCCGTCATACGCTCCCCGCGGTTTCCAGGTTGAAGTGCGGACCCTGCTCCAGGAGAAAGGCCAGGAACGCCCGGCTGAGCGGAGACTGGGTCCGGCGGGAGTGGACCACGACAAAGAAGTCCCGTTCGAGGTCCAGCCCCTTGATTTCCAGGACGTCGATCAGGCCGAGCTTGAGGTCCTCGGCCACGGCCAGCCGCGAAAGAATGGACACGCCCAGGCCGCATTTGACCGCCTGCCGCACCGCCTCGGTGCTGCCCATCTCGGCCACCACGTTCAGGTCGTCTATTTCGAGCCCGCGTTTTTTCAGGGCCGCGGCCATGGTCGCGCGGGTGCCCGAGCCTTCCTCCCGCAGGATAAAGGGCAGCTTGGCCAGTTCGCGCACGTTCTTCAAGCCGCCTCGCGGAGCAAAGGTCTGGCCGATCGGCGCGGCCAGCACCAGCCGGTCCCTGATGAGCGGCGTGTATTCCAGATATTCGTTTGGCGCCCGGGCGCCCACCAGGCCGATCTCGATCTCGCCGCCGAGCACCCGGTTGACGATGCCCTCGGTGTCGTCCAGGTACAGGCTGAGGAGGGTTTCGGGATAGAGCTTGCTGAACCGGCCCATGAGCAACGGCAGGATGTAGCCGCCCGGGATGGTGCTGCCGCCCAGTTTGAGACGACCTTGAATGCGGCCCATGAACTGCTCCAAGGCATAGACCGCCTCGTCTCGTAGGGCCAGCAGCCTTAAGGCGTAATCGTACAGAACCTCGGCCGCGCTGGTGGGCAGGACCTCGCGGCCGTGCCGGTCGAACAACCGCGCGCCGATCTCCTCTTCCAGCGTCTTGATATGCCCGCTGACCGTGGGCTGACGCAGGAGGACCTTCTTGGCCGTTTCGGAGAAACTACGCGTCTCCATCAGCCGCACAAAGACTTCCAGCCGTCGAAAGTCCATCCTCTCCTTGCTCCTTTCCACCCTTTAATCAACCGATCATAGGACCCCGGCGAAACATCTGTCAAGGTCCCCATCGGGTGCGCGTTGACAAGCCCCGAGACTCTATCCTAAGATAGCCTGGCGGGTTTGGACCGCCACAACGTGGAAGGATTGGCGATGTAATAGGGTGTCCCGTTGTTCGTGTTGACCGGCCGGATAATGCCCAGGCTCATGAGTTCAACGAGCGCGTCGTCCAGCACGGTGTCGTGTTTGTTCCAACGTCCGCGAATTTCGTCAAGGGTGGGTCGCACGCCCTGCTCGATAAGCGAAGCAATGAGGATATAAGCCGAGGTTGTTTCGACCGGAAGATCGAGATTGAAAATTTTGCGGTCCATCACCGCGTGAAAATGTTCGTCGGACATCCAATCCTCCTATCCTTAGACCGAGGTTCGGCCATGATTCCCCAGGCCCTGTATTTCCCCTACACAAGCCTCTCCGCCGATCGATCGGCCCGGCTGCTGGCGTTGGTTAAAGAGATTATACTCTATTGCCTGCCGCAAGAGAAGCCCCAAGCGTTCCTTGAAGCCGCCGTGCGCGCGGGTCGCGCGCGCTTTGAGGAAAAGAGCTTTTTCGAGGACCCGGCTCAGGCCGCGCGGCTCTTGGCGGATTTCAACCAGTGGTCCGTTGAATTCAGGGACCCGGCTTTTCTCAGCGTGCTCAAACAGCGACGCCGGGAGGAACAGGAGTCGGAAACGGCCGCCCGGTTGGCCGGTCAGGTCCGGGGTTATGACGCCGCGCAAACGCAACCCGACCCGAACCAGGAGGCCCAACTTTTCCTCAGTTTCTTACGGCTGCTGGAGCGGCAACAGGGCGAAGTCGAATCCCTGCTCTCCGAGGTGAACGAACGCGATCGGCGCATGGCCTCGATCCTCGGCGCCGAGCTGGACGAGGCCGAGCCGTCCGGAGGCCCAGGGTTGTCCGGCTCGCCCGGCGACCTGCCAGCCGCCTTTCTGCTTCAACGGCTCCTGGCCTGGGGCCGGTTCTACGACGCCTTTGGCCCGGATAAAATCCCGTTGGTGACCGACTTGGCCGAGACGATCGAGCTACTGGACCAAAACCTGGCCCGCCTGTATCCGACCCGTCCGATCGAACCCGGCCGCGCCCTGGATGCGCTCCAGCCCTTTGTGGAAGCCGATTTCGGATTGCCGGCCGGCGGGTTTTCTCTGGGCGAAGCCGAGGTCCTGATCGAGGAAACGGCCGGGCCGCGGCAGGGGGCCTGGGGAAAGCTGCTGGCACGAATTTCGGAACAGCCCGTGGCCTCGGCGGACCTGGACGCGCTCAGGCGGGAAGCGGCCGAGGCCGTGGCCGACAGACCCCGGCCTTGGACCGGGAACCCGGCGGAGCAGCGGCTGAGCCTGACCGGATATCTTATTCCCGGCGCGTCGCTGAAAGCCGGCCTGCGCGAGGCCTTGGGTTTGGTTCGGGAAGCCAAGCCGGATGCGGCTTCCACCTACGTGGGCCCGATTTTCCTTGTCAGCGCCTGACCGAACTTCTCACCGATATTCCAATGATTGACGACCGTTTCCCGTTTCTTCTCCGGCGGGTCGGGTGGGTTCTTTTGTTGGCCCTGCTGGTTTTTATTCAGATCCCGCCGTCAGCGGTCGAGGCGTACAACTACATCGTGGTGCTGAAGGACGGCCGCGAGATTGGGGTGGACCTGTACGGCGAATCCGGAGATGCACTTTTGCTGCACCGGAACGGCCGGGCGAAAAAGATTTCGCGCGCCTTGGTGCGGGAGGTCCGGCGGGTCAAGCCTTCCGACTTAAAGCCGCCCGACCGAATTGTGCAGCGTGAGATTCCCGGCGGCACCCTGGTCATGTTGGAGGACGAAGCCTCCACATTGGGCTGGGCCTCGGTCGAGGAGGAGCGGGCCTGGCTCGCGGACGTGCTTTTGCAGGCGCGCGGCGACCCGTGCGATCCCCGGGCGACCGCGACCGGTAAGGCCATACGCTGGACGCGCTCGCCGTCGGTTTCCCGCTTCGGCGGAGGAGAATCGGCCGAGCAGGCGCTTGAGGCCGCCGTCTCCGATTTGAACGAGGCTTTGGCCAGGACCGGCCTGGGCTTGCAACGCGGGCCTCCCGAGGACCACCGGGCTGACATCCAAGTGTTTTTCATGCCTCGGGCGGCCTTCCCGGCCGGGCTGCCCCTGGACCGGTCCCATCTGGATGGCTGCGCCCGGATTCTTCGCACCGGCCCGAAAGCGGCTGTCATCCGCGCGGCTCAAATCTGGGTGGCCGAAAATCCGCGCCTGGACGAAGCCTTTGCCGGCCTGGACGCCGAGGCCAATCTCCGGGCCAAGGCCGTGCTGCTTCAAGAACACCTACAGGCCGTGGTTTTGCACGAGTTGGTCCACGCCCTGGGCCTGTCGCACTCGGCCGTGTTCCGGGACAGCATCATGTATTGCCGACAGGAGAAAAAGCGGCGGGGGGTGAGTCGCTGGACGCGGCTGAGCCAGCGGGACCGCGAGGCGCTGGCCTTTTTTTACACCCACGTCCGTCCCGGCGACCGCGCGCCCGATCTCAAGCGGGCCGCCGAGATTTACTGGTACGATTTCTGATTGGGGTCAGGCGGCTTTTCGGGCGCAGCCATTCGCTAGCACGGCCAAGGCTTCGTCCACATCACCACCCTCGTGCACGATGCGAGCCATGGCCCGGATCATGGCCGAGGGCGCGTGGTGCTGGAAGACGTTCCGTCCGATGGACAGGCCGGCCGCGCCGGCGGACAAGGCCCCGTGGACCATCTCCAGGACCTCGCGGTCGGTGCTCATCTTGGGACCGCCGGCGATGACCACCGGGATGCCCGCGCCGCGCACCACCTCGGCGAACGTCTCCGGGTCGCCGGTGTAGGGCACCTTGACGATGTCCGCGCCCAGTTCCGCGCCCAACCGGGCCGCGTGGCCGATGGCCTCGGGATCGTACTCGTTTTCGATGCGCTCGCCCCGGGGATAGATCATGGCCAGGAGCGGCATGCCCCACTCGGCCGCCTCTCTGGCCACCCGGCCCAGATCGGCCAGCATGCCTCGTTCATGGGCGTTGCCCACGTTCACATGCACGGAGACCGCATCCGCGCCCAGCTTGATGGCCTCCTCGACCGAGCAGACCAGGGTCTTGGCCAGGGCCAGGCTGGAGAGCGACGTGCTGCCCGAAAGGTGCACGATGCGGGCCAGGTCCCGGCAGGCCACGCTTTGCCCCTGCCCGGCGAACCCCTTGTGGACCACCACCGCGTTGGCCCCGCCGGCCGCGGCTGCCTCGATGGCCGACCCCATGTTCGTCAGCCCGGCCAACGGCCCCAAGCTGACGCCGTGATCCATGGGCACGATGACCGTGGTCCCGTTTCCAGGGTGCGTCAACCGCGCCATTCGAATCTGTTTACCCGCCATGTCTTTCTCCTGTCGTTTACATGAAAATAAAAAAGGGCCGTGGGGTTGATCCGCCCACGGCCCTTAAGAAGCACTTCTTTCGCCAAACTAGACCATGGGTAGACCTCGCCACCACCAGCCGCTAAAGAAGAAGCTAAAGAATCGTTCAGTGTCGAGAGTCATTCGCTTGCTACCCTTGGTCCTCTAAACTAGCGTGAGACTAACGCGTTCCCTCGTTGCTGTCAAGGGGATTTTTATACGGCGTCCCGCGCTTCGGCCAACGCCCGCGCGGCCTCAGCCACCCGGCTCACTTTTTCCTGGCGCGAGCCGTCGGCCATGAGCTGCACCAGGGCCGACCCCACGATCAGCCCGTCGGCGTGCGGGGCCAAGGCTCGGACCATGTCCGGTCCGGAGATGCCGAACCCGGCGGCCACGGGCCGGTCCGAGAGGCCGCGCAGGTCTTCGAGATTCTGGACCAGTTCCGGCGGCAAGGCCGTGCGGGCTCCCGTCACGCCGGTCAAGGTCACGGCATAGACAAAGCCGGTGCTGGCCTCGCAGATGGCCTTCCGGCGCTCGGGTCCCGAAGTGGGCGCGGCCAGGAAGATGGTGTCCAGACCTTCGGAAGCGGCCACCTGTCTCCATGTATCGGCCTCCTCCACCGGAAGCTCCGGCAGGATCACCCCGTCCACGCCGACCTCCTTGGCCCGGCGGCCGAAGCCTTCCAGCCCCAAGCGGAAAACCGGGTTGAGGTAGGTCATGAGCACGATGGGCAGGTCAATGGCCCGCCTGAGTTCGCTCACCGCGTCCAGAATGGCCGTCAGATGGACGCCTCCGGCCAGGGCCCGCTGGGAAGCGGCCTGGATCGTGGGCCCGTCGGCCATGGGGTCGGAAAAGGGCACGACCAGTTCGATGATGTCGGCCCCGGCATCGGCCAGAGCCGAAGCGGCCTCCAGGGTGGTTTCAAGGTCCGGGTCGCCGGCCACGAGACAGGGGATGAGAGCCGTGCGGCCCCGGGCCTTGAGATCGGCGAAACAGTCACGGATGCGGCTCATGATCGGCCCTCCAGATGCTGGGTGATGATGTTCAGGTCCTTGTCGCCTCGGCCGGAAAGGTTAACGATGACCACCCGGTCGGAGGGAATCTCGGGCAGGGCTTTGAGCACCCAGGCCACGGCGTGGGCGCTTTCCAGGGCCGGGATGATGCCCTCGGCCCGGGTCAGGCGAAGCACCGCGTCCAAGGCCTCGGCGTCGTCGATGGTCGCGTAGGAGGCCCGGCCGATTTTTTTAAGGTGGGCGTGTTGCGGGCCAACGCCCGGATAGTCCAGGCCCGGCGCCACGGAATGGGCTTCCAGCACCTGGCCGTGGGGGTCCTGAAGGAGCAGGCTGAGCGCGCCGTGCAGCACGCCCTCGTCGCCTTTGGCCAGCGTGGCCGAGTGCTTGCCCGAGTCCAATCCTTCGCCGGCCGCTTCGACTCCGACCAGGGCCGCGTCCGTGTCCAGGAAGGGCGCGAAGAGTCCCATGGCGTTGCTGCCGCCGCCCACGCAGGCCACGAGCAGGTCGGGCAGGCAACCCTCCTGGGCGAGGACCTGCTCCTTTGCCTCCCGGCCGATGACGGCCTGAAAGTCTCGCACCATCGCGGGATACGGGTGTGGCCCGGCCACCGAACCGATGACGTAATGCGTGGTGCGGACCGTGGTCACCCAGTCGCGCAGAGCCTCGTTCATGGCGTCCTTGAGCGTCTGGCTGCCCTGGGTAACCGGCAGCACCTCGGCGCCGAGCAGCTTCATGCGCATGACATTGGGCGCCTGGCGCTCGATGTCCTTGGCCCCCATGTAGATGCGGCAGGGCATGCCGAACAGGGTCGCGGCCGTGGCCGTGGCCACGCCGTGCTGCCCGGCCCCGGTCTCGGCGATGATCTCCTTCTTGCCCATGTGTTTGGCCAAAAGCACCTGCCCCAGCGTGTTGTTGATCTTATGCGCGCCGGTGTGGGCCAAGTCTTCACGCTTGAGATAAATGCGTGGACCGTTGGCCGGCGCGAGGTTCCGGGTGCGGTAAAGCGGCGTGGGCCGTCCGACATAGGTTTCCAGGTACTCGTTCAGCTCGGCCCAGAAGGCCGGGTTTTCGCGTGCCTCGGAGTAGGCCGCGTCCAGTTCCAAAAGGGCCGGCATGAGCACCTCGGGCACGAACCGCCCGCCGTAGGGTCCGAAGTATCCGGGTTTAGGCGAGGTCATGGTCCGCCTCCCGCACCCGCTGTATGAACGCTTTCATCTTGTTCTCATCCTTTCTGCCCGGCGCGGACTCCACGCCCGTGGACACGTCCACGGCAAAGGGCCGCACGGCTCGAACGGCCGCGGCCGCGTTGTCCGGGTTCAACCCGCCGGCCAGGATCATGCGATCCCGGTCGAGTCCCTCCGGGAGACGTTGCCAGTCAAAGGTTTTACCGCTGCCGCCTTTACCCGAATCCACGAGCAAGGCCCGGCAGACCGGCGCAAAGGCGGCGATGGTCTTTTGGTCGACGCCCTGGTCCATGGACAGGACCTTGACGGCCCGGTTCGGAAACCGGGCGCAAGTTTCCGGGGTCTCCCCGCCGTGAAGCTGCACCAGGTCGAGACCGCAGGTCTGGACGATCTCCGCGATCTCGTCGGCCGGCCGGTCCACGAACACGCCCACCAGGGTCACCAACGGCGGCAGGTTCTGAATGATCTCCCGCGCGGCTTCGGGGGAGACCTGACGCGGGCTTTGGGCAAAGACAAAGCCCAAAGCGTCGGCTTCGGCCCGAATGGCGGCCAAGGCGTCGGGAATGTTGGTCAGGCCGCAGATTTTCACCCGGGTCATGACGCTTCTCCCAACAAAGTCTTGAGGGCCAGGGTCCGGTCCGGGGCTGTCATGAGCGACGTGCCCACCAGAAAGGCCTTGACGCCCGCGGTCCTAAGCCGGTCCATGTCCTGGCGGGAGGAGATGCCGCTTTCGCTGACCACGGTCACGCCCGGCCCGACTTCGGCGGCCAGGACCCGCGTGGTTTCGAGATCGACGCGCATGGTCTTGAGGTTGCGGTTGTTGATGCCTAAGAGTCGCGGGCCGATCAAAAGCGCCATGTCCAGCTCGTCCCGGTCGTGCACTTCCACCAGGGCCTCCAGATCGAGCGCGTGGGCCAAGTCGTGGAGGTCTTGCAGCCGCTCGCGGTCCAGGATGGCCGCGATCAAAAGGATAGCGTCCGCGCCCATGGCCGCGGCGTGGCGTATTTGAAATTCCTCGACCAGGAAATCCTTGTACAGCACGGGCAGGGGCACGGCTTGACGCACCGCCATCAAATCCTCGGCCCGGCCTTGGAAATAGGGTTCGTCGGTCAGGACCGAGATCGCGGCCGCCCCGCCGGCCAGGTAGGCACGGGCCACCTGGGCCGCGTCGGCTTCAAGATCGATGGGTCCCCGAGAAGGCGCGGCCCGCTTGACTTCGGCGATAACGCGCGGCCCCGCGCCTTGCGTGAGGGCCTCCCGTAGGCTCCGCCTCGGCGGTCGGGCCTGGATCAGGTCTTCCAGCCGCTGTGGGCTGAATTGCTCTTGTAAACGGCGGATATGGTCCTTTTTGGCCGCCACGATGTCATCTAAAATCATGACGCGGTTTTCTCCCCGCTCGGCTCGAACGCGGCCAGGGCTTTGACTTTGGCCAGGGCCTGGCCCGAATCGATCACATCCTGGGCCAGCTTGACGCCTTCGACCATGTCCGTGGCTAGACCGGCCACGACAAAGGCGGCCGCGGCGTTGAGGAGCACGATGTCCCGGGTGGGGCCGGGCTTTCCTTGAAGTACGTCGTTTACGATGCGGGCGTTTTCCTGGACGTCGCCGCCGCGCACCGCTTCGAGCGGCGCCGCTTTAAGTCCCACGTCCTCGGGCCGGATTTCAAAGGATATGACTTGGCCGTCCTTGAGGTGGGCCACCCGCGAAGGCCCGGCCAGGCTGAGTTCGTCCAGTCCGCCCGCGCCGTGGACCACGAAGGCCTCTTTCGATCCCAACTCGCCCAGCACCCGGGCCAGGGTCTCGGTCAGGTCCGGTTGGAACACACCCAGCACCTGCACCTGGGCCGAGGCCGGGTTGGTTAGCGGCCCCAGGACGTTGAAGACGGTGCGCGCGCCAATGTCACGCCGGACCGGGGCCACGTGGGCCATGGCCTTGTGGTGGCGCTGGGCAAAGAGAAAGCCGATGCCCACGCCGCGAATGGCCTCTTCCACGTCGGCCGGTTCCAGGTCCAGGCGGACGCCCAGGTGTTCCATGAGGTCGGCGCTGCCACACTTGCTGGACATGGCCCGATTGCCGTGCTTGGCCACCTTCAGCCCGCCGCCGGCGGCCACGAAGGCCGCGGCCGTGGAGATGTTGAAGGTCTGGGACCCGTCGCCGCCAGTACCGCAGGTGTCCACGAGCACCGCGCCTTGGGCCAGGGCCTCGTCGCTGAGCGGCTTGATGGTCGTGGCGAAGCGCCGCATGACGCTGGCCGCGGCCGCGATCTCGGTCACGGTCTCGCCTTTCATCCGCAGCCCGACCAGAAAGGCGGCCATCTGGGCCGGCGTGGCCTGGCCGCTCATGATCTCCTCTATGACCGCGGCCATGGTTGCCGCGTCCAGGTCCTGGCCTTCAAGGACCTTGGCGATTCCTTTTTTTATCATGACGTCACCCCGTTTCTACAGAGCGCCATAACTTCGCATGCCGGTGTTGCTCCTCGGCTCGCCTTAGTCTGCTTTGTTCTGACGCTCTGTTTGCTCATCGATTCACGATGTCGTGTGTAGAAAGTTCTGCATCATCTTGTGGCTTTCCTCGGCCAGGATGGATTCCGGGTGAAACTGCACGCCCACGATGGGCAGGCTCTTGTGCCTGAGGCCCATGATCTCGTGGTCGTCGGTCTCGGCCGTTACTTCCAGGCAGTCGGGCAGGGTGGCCCGGTCCACCACCAGGGAATGGTAGCGCATGGCGAAGAAGGGCGATTTGACGCCCTGGAAAATTCCGCGCCCGTCGTGGCTCACCTGGGAACCCTTGCCGTGAAACAACGCCTTGGCGTGGATGACTTTCGCGCCAAAGGCCTGGCCAATGGATTGGTGGCCCAGGCAGACGCCCAGGATGGGCAGGCGCGGGCCGAGCCGTTCGATGGTTTCCAGGCAGATGCCGGCGTCGTCGGGCCGGCCCGGTCCGGGCGAAAGGATGACGCCCTGGGGCTTCATGGCCGCCAGCTCGTCCACGGTGATCTTATCGTTGCGGATGACTTCGAGCCGGACCCCGAACTCGCTGAGCAGATGCACCAGGTTGTAGGTGAACGAATCGTAATTGTCGATCATGACGAACATGGCGCGCTCCTTATGGCTTCTGACCGCGGGCCAGGGCCGAGATCACGGCCTGGGCCTTGTTCAAGGATTCCTGGTATTCGGTTGCCGGGTCGGAGTCGGCCACGATACCGCCGCCGGCCTGCACCCAGGCCCGGTGGCCTTCGATGACCAGGGTGCGGATGGTGATGCAGAAGTCCATGTCCCCGGAAAAGCTGACGTAGCCCACGGCCCCGCCGTACGGCCCCCGACGCACGTCCTCCAGTTCCTCGATGATCTCCATGGCCCGGATCTTGGGCGCGCCGCTGAGCGTGCCGGCCGGGAAGGTGGCCCGGAGCACGTCCAAAGGCCGCTGTCCCGGCGCCAGGGCGCCTTCCACGTGGGAGACGATGTGCATGACGTGGGAGTAGCGCTCGATGGTCATGAGCTTGGGCACGCGCACCATACCCAACCGGGCCACGCGGCCCACGTCGTTGCGGCCTAGGTCCACCAGCATGATGTGCTCGGCCGTCTCCTTGGTGTCGGCCAGCAGGTCCTGGGCCAGGGCCTTGTCCTCGGCCTCGCTCTTGCCCCGCGGCCGGGTGCCGGCGATGGGCCGGACCTGGATGTGCTCGCCGGTCAAGCGCACCAGCATCTCGGGCGAAGCGCCCACCAGGTGCATGTCGCCCAGGTCCAGATAAAAGGAATAGGGCGAGGGGTTGATGCCCCGAAGCGCCGCGTACAGGCCCAGCGGGTCGCCGCTGAAGTCCGACTCCAGCCGCTGGGCAAGCACCACCTGGATGATGTCGCCGTCGCGGATGTACTGCTTGGCCTTGTCCACCCGCTCCATGTACACCTCTTTGGACACGTTCGAGGTCCACTGGCCCGAGCTGGCGAAGGCCGGGGCCTCGTCCGTCTCGCTCCCCGGCCCGGCCTCGGCCAGCATCCGGCCCATCTCCTCGATCCGATCCACGGCCTTTTGGTAGGCGGCGTCCAGGTCTCCGGGACCTTGCGGCAGGGCCAAGGAGATGAGCGACACTTCGTTGGTGCCCCGGTCGAAACGCAGCAGGTCCCGGCAAACGACAAAGTGCATCTCGGGCCGGTCCGGTTCCACCGGGCAGAGTTCGGGGAGTTTTTCCAGGCTGCGAACCGTGTCGTAACCCATGAAGCCCACGGCCCCGCCCCAGAAGTCGCCCAGGCCGTCGGCTCCGGCCGGCCGGTACCGCCGGAGCAGCAGTTCCAGGCCTTCGTAGGGGTCCACCTCCAGGGTCTCGACCTCGCCGGTCACCTCGTCCCGGATTTCAACCCGGCCCGGCCAGCCCATGGCCGAGGCCAGCGGGGAAAGGCCCAGGAAGCTGGCCCGGGCGAATTCGCCGTACGGCCCCAGGCTTTCCAGAAGAAACGTCGGCCGGGGCGGCGCGAGCACCTGGGCGGCTCGAAGCGGGCTGATGTCCACGCCTTGCAGCCGGCCGTACACCGGGATGACCAGTTGGCCTTCGGCGTAGCCGCGGAAGGTATCGTAATCGGTTTGAATGACGGTCATGACTTCCTCCATGAAAATAGGGCCGCGTTCCAGATAAAGAACCACGGCCCATAAAAAAAGCCGTGGGCAGGAGGCCTGCCCACGGCGTGTCTACGAATCGGTTTTGCTTAGCAGACGGACGGTGGACGAACCTCCCCGATGTCGGTGCGCCACGCCCACCAGCTGTTGCTCATCGAAAAGGAAAATCTGTCTGCCATCGTCTGATCCAATCCTTTGATCGTTCGAGACGGGTACCATGTCCGATGGGGCTTGTCAATCTTTTTTCGAGATGATCGCCCAGATGGCACGACGGGAAAAGGGGTCAGGAGTTTTTTTCAAATGTCGTGTTCGCCGCGCCAGGGTTGCCGTAAATCCGCTGTTTCACGATGTTTGCATCTGAAAAAGGCTCCTGACCCCTTTTCCGGTACTTGGTATGGCTCAACTCAGGTCGCCGCGTCTTGCAATTGGACCCTGTTCGTGGTTTGATGCCCGGCGGAGAATCGCGGACAAAGGAAGCAGACATGGTCAAAAGTCCCAAAGACAAAAGGCGCGTGTTCGGGCCGGTGCCGTCGCGGCGGCTGGGGCGGTCTCTGGGCATCGACCCGGTACCGTTCAAGACCTGTACCTACGATTGTCTCTACTGCCAGCTCGGCCCCACGCCGAGGACCACGAGCGAGCGGCAGGAGTACGTTTCGGTCGAGACGATTCTGGCCGAAGCGGCGGCGAAGCTTGCAGGCGGCGTCGAGACCGACGTGATCACGCTTTCGGGTTCGGGCGAGCCGACCCTGAACAGCGGCGTGGGTCGTATCATCCAGGGCCTCAAGGCCCTGAAAGCCGCGCCGGTGGTGGTTTTGACCAACGGATCGCTGCTGTGGCGGGCCGAGGTTCGCGAGGCCTTGGCCCAGGCCGACATCGTGGCGCCCTCCCTGGACGCCGGGGACGTTGACATGTTTCAGCGGGTCAACCGGCCCCACGCGGATATTTCCTTCGAGCGGATGGTCGAGGGTTTGGTCGCCTTCCGGGAAGCCTTTACCGGGCAGATGTGGCTGGAGGTTTTTCTCTTGGCCGGGCTAACCGACACCGAGGCCGAGGTTTCAAAAATCGCGGACATCGCCAGGCGCATCCGGCCCGACCGGGTGCAGCTCAACACCGTGGCCCGGCCGACCGCCTATGCCCAGGCCCAGGCCGTGCCCCAGGCCCGGATGATGGAACTGGCGCGGCTTTTCCAAGGCCAGGTCGAGGTCATCGCCGATTTTCGCGGCGCGCACCGCCAGGCCGCGGAACAAGTCGGCGCCGAGGCCATTCTGGAGATGCTCGAACGCCGGCCGTGCACCGCGGACGACATCGCCGCCTCGCTTCGGCTTGACCCCATCGAGATGGAGCGGCATTTGATGCGGCTTCTGGACGAGCGGGCCATCACCACCACCGAGACGGCCGGCAAGGTCTATTTCGTTCCATCGCGAAAATAGTTTTTTCATAGGAGACAGAGCATGAAATCAGGCAAGAACCGCCTGGCGGAGAGGGCAGGGCATGTCCGGCGCTGACAATGGGCTGAGGCCGTTTTTCGAACCGCGAGGCGTGGCCATTATCGGCGCGCGCAGTTCGCCGGGCTTCGGCTACGGCATCCCCATCCGGCTGAAGCACCTCGGTTGGGGCGAGCGCGTCTATCAGGTCAACCCTCGGGGCGGCGAACTGCACGGCATGCCGGTGTACACCGACATCAGCCAGGTGCCGGACCCGGTGGACCTGGCCGTGGTCATCGTGCCCGGTCCGGCCGTGCCGGCCACGCTGGTCGGGGTCGGGCGGCGGGGCATTCGCCATGTCATCATCGAAACCGCCGGGTTCGCCGAGACCGGGGCCGAGGGGCGGGCGCGGCAGAACGAGCTTCTGGCCATCGCCCGGGAGTATGGCCTCCGGGTCATCGGGCCCAACTGCGTGGGCGTGGTCAATTCGGACAACAAATTCACCACCTCCGAGGTCATGGCCGAGGCCCTGACGCCGGGCCGGCTGGCCGTGATCGCCCAGAGCGGCGTGTTCGGCCACAACCTGTTGGACAAGTACAACGAGCAGGGCGTGTACATCTCCAAGACCGTGACCCTGGGCAATCGGCTGGACGTGACCGAGAACGAGGTGCTGGACTACCTGCACCACGACGCGCAAACCGACATGGTCTCCATGTATCTCGAAGGCGCGGCCGACGGACGGCGACTGGTCGAAACGTTGCGCCGGGTCACCCGGGACAAGCCGGTGCTGGTGCTCAAAAGCGGACGCACGCCCGTGGGCCGCGCGGCCACGGCCTCCCACACGGGCAGCCTCTCCGGCGAAGACCGGATTTACGAGAGCATGTTCGCCCAGACCGGCGCGGTCCGGGCCGGAAGCGTGACCGACCTGGTGGACCTGGCCCGCGTCTTCTTGCAGCCGGCCCGGCCCAAGGGGCCTCGCCTGGGCATCGTCACCGGCAGCGGGTCCATGGGCGCCTTAGCCGCGGACGCGGCCTTTAGCGCGGGCCTCGTCCTGCCGCCCCTGCCCGAGCGCGTCCGCGCGCGGGTCAAGGAGGGCGCTCCCGGCTGGATGAACGCGGCCAACCCCCTGGACGTGGGGCCTTCCGGCCAGTTCCCCTTGGCCTTCCGCGCCCTCATGGAAGACCCGGACATCGACATGGTCCTGTCCGTGGTGACCACGCCCTACGCCGTGGTCCAGGCCATGCCCCAGGAGTACCTTTCGGCCGACCGTTTCCTGGGCGAGGTCGAGCCCATTCGCGCGTTGGCCAAGGAAAAGCCCCTGGCCATCTGCGTGCTCAGCCACCGCAAACTGGTGGACCTGATCAAGGCCGCGGTCCCGGATATCCCGGTTTACACCACGCCCGAGCCGCCGGTGAAGGCCCTGGCCGCGCTCTGGCGCTGGCAGAAGCAGCGCACCCAGGCGGCTTGACGGTCGTGGAGTTTCGATCCGGCGCCGCGGTTTGTTAGGCCGACGGACCGGAGGCGTTTTCCGAGAAGAAGCGGGCCGGGTCCTCGGCGGAGAAGACCCGGCCCTTGGTTTTTGCCTCCGCGCGGAAGGCCGGTGACATTTGGGGCCAAAAAAGGTATATAAGGGCCGATTTCAATTCCAGGACATGGCCAAGGGCCGGGTATGAAAATTATCACGGTTGCACTCGGGGTATTGCTTTCGCTGACCATCGCCTTTGGCGGGGCCCGGGCCGAAGACCGTGCCCGGGCGCTCGACGGGAGGAAATCCATGACCGACCAAGCCGCGAATTTCATGCGCGGGGAGGCGTTATACCAGGACATCGTCACCTACTGCGGATTCGGCGACCATCGCACCGCGACCGAGGCGGACCTGAAAACGGCTGAGTGGCTGGCCGGGCGGCTCACCGAATGCGGGGTGGCCGCCGAGCTTCATCCCTATCGGCTGAGCCAGTTCTTTCCTGAAGGGTACGGGCTGACCGTGGACGGCCGGGCCGTGGACAGTTTCCCGCTCTGGCCGCCGCGGACGACCGGCCCCGAGCCGCTCAAGGCGCCCCTGGCTTTGCCGCCGAAAAACCCGGCCGCTGGCGGGCTTCAAGGCAAGATCGCCTTGGTCGAGGTGCCCGTTCGGGGCGCTTCGGTGACGCCCCGAACCGGCCACGTGGAGATCGTCCAGGCCCTGGTCTCGGCCGGAGCCGTGGGCATCGTGGCCATCACGCCCAGCCCCATGGGCGAACTGGTTGCCCTCAATTCCATGCGCGGGCCCGAACCCTGGCCCGTGCCCATCCTGCTGGTGGGTTCCAAGGACGCACCAACCTTGACCGAGGCGGCCAAGCGCGGCGCGCCGGCCGAGCTTTTCATCGAGGGCCGGTACGAGGCTGACGCCATTTCCCACGAGGTCGTGGGGCGGTTGGACCGGGGAGCCGAGACCATCGTGGTCTCCACGCCGTACAGCGGCTGGTTCCGCTGCGCGGGCGAGCGCGGGCCGGGCGTGGCCTTGTTTCTGGCCGTGGCCCGTTGGGCCGCGTCGCAAAACGGCGGTCCGAGCTATGTTTTCGTGGCCTCGTCGGCCCACGAGTTGAACGCCTTGGGTATCCGGCATTTCGTTCGAGAGCAGGCCCCGCCTCCCGAGCGGGTGAAGAGCTGGCTGCATCTGGGCGCGGGTATCGCCACATACGAGTATGAAGCTTCCTCCGGCGAGGTTCGACGGCTGAACCGGCCGTCCCGGCTGCGGCGTCTCATGACCAACGACCCGGCCCTGGCGCCGCTTCTGGAAAAACATTTTGGTGAGATGCCCGGTCTCAAGCCCATCGTCTCGGACCGGCCCGGCGGGGAGATGGTGCTCATGGCCCACATGGGGTATAAGGTCTGGGGTTTTGCCGGGGCCTCGGCCTTTCATCATCTGCCCGGCGATGTGCCGGAGCGGATCACCGGGCCCGAGCTATTGGAGCCGGTGGGCCGGAGCATCATTGAGGTGCTCAAGGTGCTGGCCCGTCAATAGGGTTCAATTATCGCTGAAGTTTGGGGAGGAGTACCCATGACCATCGATCGCAAGGCGCTGAAGCGCGAATATAAGGAAACCCCATGCCCCATGGGCGTGTTTCAGATTCGGAACAAGGTCAGTGGCAAGGTGTTCGTGGGTTCGAGCGCGAACCTGCCGGCCATTTTCAACCGCCACAAAGCCCAGCTTCGTTTCGTCGGACATCCGGTCAAGGAGCTGCAGAAGGATTGGCAGGAGTTGGGCGAAGAGGCTTTCGAGTTCGAGGTGCTGGACACGCTCACCCCGCCCAAGGACCGGCCCGATTACAATCCGGCCCGGGACCTGACCGAGCTTGAAGCCCTGTGGCTGGAAAAGCTCTCACCCTTTGACGAACGCGGCTACAACAAAAGGCCCAAAGGGGCGGGTTGAGCGGTTTCCCACCCGCGCGTTTTTTAGCTGCCCAAGGCAATAAACCGCGGCCGGATGCGTCTTCATCAATTAAGGAGGCCGGCGTGCCAAGCGCCTCCCTTAAGGAGAGAAGATATGACCAGACCACGGGTGATTGAAACGGACCAGGGCATCCAGGGCGAAGTCACGGTCGCGCTTTACGACCAAATGCAGCGGCGGCTTCGGGACCGCGGCTGGATCGAAACCCAGGCGTTGTTGAAAAACGGCATCACCACGGGCCTGGCCCTGGAAGTCGGCCCCGGGCCTGGCTATCTGGGTCTGGAATGGTTGAAAAAGACCCAAGGCACCCGGCTGAACGGGCTGGACATCAGCCCGGACATGATCGCTTTGGCCGAAAGGAACGCCGCGGAATACGGCCTGTCCGACCGGGCGGCGTACGTGCTGGGCCACGGCGACCATCTGCCCTTTGACGACGGCGCGTTCGACGCGGTCTTTGCCAACGGGTCTCTGCACGAATGGGCCGACCCCACGGCCGTGCTGGGGGAAATGTGGCGGGTCCTCAAGACCGGAGGAAAAATTTTCGTTTCCGACCTTAGGCGGGACATGCCCGTGCCCATGCGCTGGTTCCTGCGGCTCGTGACCCAGCCGAAAGAGATTCGGCCCGGTTTGGTCTCCTCGATCCACGCGGCCTACACCACAAGCGAGCTGCGTTCCCTGATCCAGCCCACCGAGCTTCAAAGCTGCACCATCACCAGCAACCTGCTCGGCCTGACCCTGGCCGGGACGAAATGAGAGAGGCCCGGCGCCCGTTCCCGCCATTGAAAAGCCTTGCATCCTTCCCGGGCCGGATTCGGCTCACCGGGTTGTAGCCGCTGCGGGTTGGTGTTAGGCTGTCCCAAAATTCTCGGATTTCAATTCTGACCCAGGAGCCAGCGCCATGAACGTGCTGATCGTGAACGGCAATTTCCTTCCGTGGTCGCCTGACGGAGCGGCTTACATGGCCGGGGCCGCGCTTCAGGCGGGCCACGACGTGGAGGTCTTCGATTGCTACATGGCCGATAATTTGGATCAGGAACTCCAAGAAAAACTGAACGCTTTCGGCCCTGATGTGGTCGGCGTTTCCATCACCACGGTGACCGGCGATCTCCGCGACGAACAGGCCGAATTCGGAACGAGATACGTGGACAACCGCCCCAAGATCAAAAGTGTGGTGGAAACGACCCGGAAAAATTCAAACGCGCGCATCGTGCTCGGCGGTCCGGGATTCAATTATTACGCCGAGGCGTGGCTGGATTATTTAGGCCTGGATTGCGGGATTCGGGGCGAGGGTGAATTCGCGTTTCCGCTGATGCTGAAAACCCTGGAACAAGGCGGGGACCTTTCTCAAATTCCGGGGAGCATTGTCAGGCGGGAGAGCGTCTTTCAGAAGGCGGAAAGAGACCGGGTCAGGGATTTCGACCACACGGCCCTGCCGGCTTACGATCTGTTCGATACGGAAAAGTATAACGGGCAGCGGATGCCTTTCGCGCTTTTTACCAAGCGGGGCTGCGCCTTTGGCTGCACCTTCTGCCCCCACAGTTCGCTGGAAGGCTCGCGCTATCGCTTGAAGTCCCCCCAGCGGGTGGTCGATGAAATCGAGCACGTGCTGAAAACAACGAACTCCGGCAGCGTCAATTTTTGCGACAACAGCTTCAATTGTCCCCAGCGGCACGCCGAGGCGATCTGCCGGGAGATCCTGGATCGTGGACTGGAAGTCAAATGGACGTCCGGCGCGGTCAAGCCCTTGTCCGTGACCAAGGATTTTTGCCGACTGATGCGGGAATCCGGCTGCTACCATGTGGGACTTTCCATTGAAAGTGCGTCCGAGAAGATACTTAAAACCATGAACCGGGGATATGGCGTTGGGGACATCCGCGAGGCTTTGGACAATCTGAGCTACGCGGGTATTCCCACCGCGCTTTTTCTGCTGGCGGGCATGCCCGGAGAAACGCCGGAAACCATCGCCGAAACCCTGGCCGTGGTGGATGACTATCCCCAGGTCCGTAGCGTGGGGATCAACATCGGCATTTATCTGTGGACTCCTCATCAAAAAATATTGGAGACCGCGCGACAGGCCGGACAGTTTAAAAACGATTCCGAACTTTTTGACGGCGCGTATTATATTTCGCCCGAACTTCCCAAAGATTATATGATCGATTTCATCGCCTCCGTGAAAGCGAGAAAGAGTTTTTACGTGCAGGTGAACAAACCCTACGCCGACTATCCAAAACAGGTCAATTCCCTTTCATAAACATCTTGCCACGGGCCGGGTTCGGCGATACGCCGCCGGTCCGCTCGATGTTCCCCGCTAGGGTCGCGCAAGATCATGGCGACCGCCGATTTCCATGCGTTGGAAAGTTAAAGGCGGCGGGGCAGATCGGTAATTCTTGCCTCGCGACGCGCCGACGCCCCGGGCGCCGTTGGTCCGTGACTTTTTTTCTCGATTTGCCATCCCTTGTCGCGGGCGTCTTTACAAACGGGAAAGATTCAGCTATAGATATGTTCGATTTGATATATTGCTTTTATGCAAGTGGAAAATCATGTGGATGTTCGCCAGATTTGGCGGACAAGTTATTGGGAGGGGTGGGGACGCCTGAACAGGCCTTCCTTCAGCCCGTAGAGAATAAAGAAAATTTTATTTTCGGAAGCTTCGAAACGACAACCGGCCCGGAGGTCGGCTGAAAGCCGAAGCTTGGCCGAGGCTCATTTCCAGATGACGGAGGATGGCTATGAAGATCGTCCGGTTGCGCCATTTGTGCGTTGTTTTGTTTTTGGCTTTCGTCCTTTTGTTGACCGGGTACGCCCCGCCGGCCATGGCCGCGTCGCCCGCGCCCGCCAAGCCGCAGGCGCCCCGGCATCCGAACCGGCCGCCGCAGACGGCGGTTTTGGCCGCCCATTCCGAGGTTCGGTTGAACGTGGCCTACGGGTCCGATCCCCTGCAAAAGCTCGACATCTATGCGCCCAAGGGCGCGTCCGACGCGCCGGTCTTGATCTTCATCCACGGCGGCGAGTGGGCCCGGCACGATAAAAACCAGGTCAGCTACAAGCCCAAGTTCCTCAACGAGCACGGCATCATCTTTGTCAGCGCCAACTACCGGCTCTCGCCCGCGGCCATGCACCCGGCGTTTGTCAACGACGTCGCTGCGGCCATCGGCTGGGTCCACGGCCACATCGCCGCCTATGGCGGCTCGCCGGACAAGATCGTGATCATGGGCCATTCCGCGGGTTGCCACCTCGTGACCCTGGTCAGCCTCGACCCCCGCCCCCTGGCCCTGGTGGGACTCAAACCCTCGGACCTGGCCGGGGTGGTTCCCTGGAGCGGCGGGGCCTACGACTTGGTCGAAAAGGTCCAGCAAGGCGGCATGTACGCTGGCTATATCCGTCAGGGCTTCGGTCCTGACGAGGCCGTCTGGCGCGACGCTTCGCCCGTGACCCACGTCACGGACTTCAAGCCCCTGCCGCCGTTCCTGTTCGTCTCCATCGAGGAGAACAAGCGCTCCATGGCCGCGGCCCTGCGTCTGGCCGGCCTCATCCGCGACGCCGGCGGCCGGGTCGAGACCGCGCGCATCAACCGGAACCATTTCGAGGCCAACCACCTGCTGGGTTCACCTGGAGACACGACTGGCCAGATTCTGCTGGGCTTCATCGGCCGGGTCACCCAAGGCCGGTCGGGCGGGGGCCAGGCCCGGACCTCGGAGCAGCGCTCGTATCGCCTGCCGACCGTGGTGGTGACCGCCAGCCGCACCGAAGCCGAACTGAAGGACATCCCCCAGAGCGTCTCCGTGGTCACCAGCCAGGAGATAGAGCGCGTTATGCCCAGAACGCCCAACCAGGCCCTGCGCAAGGAGCCCGGCGTTTTTTCGCCGGAAACGGCCACCCAGGGTTCGCCCATCATCCGCGGCCAGATCGGCAACCGGGTCCTCTACCTGTGGGACGGCATTCCGCTTAACAACGGCGCGCTCTTCAGCGGTCCCAACGCGCATCTCAACCAATTCCCCCTGGGCGCCATCGATCGGATGGAGGTGCTGCGCGGACCCGGGTCCGTGCAATACGGCAGCAGCGCCATGGGCGGCGTGGTCAATGTCATCAGCAAGAAAGTGGACGCCTTCCCCTCCAAGGTGCAGGTCGGCGGCGACGTGGTCGTCCGCATGGGAACGGTGGACCACGAGGCCACGGAGTGGGGCGATTTCTGGCTGGCCGGCAAGAGCTACAATCTCATCGGCGGGGCGACCTTCCAAAACGTGGGCGACACCACCGGACCCGACGTGGGCGCCATGGCCAACACCGGCTTCGAATCCGGCGGCGGGTACCTGAATCTGGCCCTGCGGCCGCTGCCCCAGCACACGCTGCGTCTGTCCGTGATTTACAACGACCGCGAGAATATCGAGACCTACGTCCAATCCAAATTGAACCCCAGCGGTATCCCCCGGGTTTTCAACCCCTATGAAAAACGCGGCCTGACCAAGCTGGATTACCAGATCGACGGCCTGTGCAGCTTCAGCAGCGAACTCAAGGCCTATGTCTATTCCCAGACCTACACCGAGATGCGGGAGCGGGTGAGTGAAAAGACCACCACGCTGAGCAACACGGCGCGGACCCGGGACCAGCGCGTGCTGGGCGGCGGGGTTCAAAACACCACACCCTGGAACCTCTGGGGCAAGGGCAAGCTGGTTTACGGCCTGGACTACCGCTGGGAAGACCTGAGTTCCTCCCAGACGCTCTACACCACCACCAAAGCCACGGGCGTGACCGTCAGCAGCACGCCGGCCGGGAACGTGCCAGACGGCACCTATGACGTTTTCGACCTGTTCGCCATCATGGAGATGCATCCCACCGAGGCCTGGACCCTTTCCCTGGGCGGGCGCTACGAAAGAACGCGCCTCAATTCCAATCCCTCCGCCTCGGACGTGATTCCCGACGCGGGCTACACCATCGACGACTTGGAAATTGACAAGATATGGGATTCGTTGACCTGGAGCGTGGGCGCGATCTACGGACTGAACCGGAACCTCGATCTCGCAGCTAACATCGCCACTGGATTTCGCGCGCCCACGTTTTCCGATGCCTTAAGCACGGGCACGCCGATCTTTTCCAGCAAAATCGCTTCGGTGCCCAGCCCGGACGTGGAACCCGAAAAGTCCATCACCTACGAATTCGGGCCGCGATACCACAGCGAGCGCTGGAGCATTCAACTGACCGGGTATTACATGGAGCTGTTCGACGTGCTCACGTCGGTGGATTCGGGCACGGTGGAGATTCCGGGGCAGGGAACTTTCATCGCCCGTCATAAAGACAACAGCAGCCGGGGATACGTGAAGGGACTCGAATTCGCGGCCGCCTTCAAACCCTTCCCGCGTTGGACCGTGTACGGCAACGCCACCTACACCGTGGGCCGGGACACCACCCTCGACGAAAACTACCGTTTCATTCCCCCGCTCTTCGGCCTGATCGGCGTGCGCTACGAATCCCCCTCGAAGCGGTGGTGGTTCGAAGCGGACGAGGTGATGGTCGATAAGCTGTGGGTGCACGCGCCCAAGGACGAAACCGACGCCACCTTCTCCACCGACCCCGCCCTGGGTTCGCCAAGCGACGACAACCCGCCGCTCCACGAAGATTTCACCCTGCCCGGCTACATGGTGACCAACGTGCGCGTTGGCTTGCTGGTGTGCAAAAGCGCGGCCGGCCGGCGTTTCGATATTACCTTGGCCGTGAACAACCTGCTCAACCAACCCTACCGCGAAGCCTACTCCCAGCAGGAGTTGGTCGCGCCGGGCATCAACGTGATCCTGAGCGGAAAATTGACCTTCTGATTCCGGCCGACAGCGCGGGGGGCATCCGCCTGCCCCCCGTGCTTCCAAACAAGAAGGGCCGGCGCGGATTCCCGGTGGGAGGGTTCAGTCCCGACCGCTTCGGGCCAGCGTGACGCGCTGGGCCAGGGACCCCGCCGGCGCGGGGCGCGTGTCCAGGCGCACGATCTCGGCCGACAGGGCCGCCAACTCGTCCATGGCGTGGCTGACGTACAGGATGGGGATGTGGAAGCGGCCGGGCAGGGACGAGATCAGGGCCAGGATTTCCAGCTTGCGGGAATCGTCCACCGAGCTGAGCGGTTCGTCCATCAACAAGAGGCGGGGGTGGGTCAGCAAGGCCCGTCCGATGGCCACGCGCTGTTTTTCTCCCCCGGACAGATGATGCGGCCGGCGCTTGAGCAGATGCCCGATGTCCAGCACCTCCACGATCTCATCCAGACTCGCGGCCTCTTCGCCGGCCGAATCCCCCCGCCGTCCGTAGTTCAGATTCCGTAAAACGTTCAAGTGCGGGAACAGGCGTCCGTCCTGGAAAATGTAGCCGATCCGCCGCCGGCTGGGCGGCAGGTTCACCCGTTGCTCGGAATCGAAAAGCACGACCTCCCCGGCCGTGATGGCGCCCTGGTCCGGGTCGAGCAGGCCGGCGATCATGTTGACGATGGAGGTCTTGCCCGCGCCGGACGGCCCGGACAGGGCCAGGATGCCGGGCCCGGCCAGCCGAAACCTGGCCTGGATTTCCAGGTTGCCGATCCGCTTGACCACGTCCACCCGGATCACGATCAACCCCGAATGATCTTGGCCGCCCGGCGGCTGAGCGTTTCGGAAAGCAGCAGGGAGGCGATCGAGATGGCCACGGCCACCAGGCAGAGCTTGAGGGCCGGGCCTTCTCCGCCGCGCACCTGGGTGAGGTTGTAGATGGCCAGGGGGATGGTGCGGGTTTCGCCCGGGATGTTGGACACAAAGGTGATGGTGGCCCCGAATTCGCCCAGGCTGCGGGCAAAGGCCAGGAGCGAGCCGGTCAACAGGCCGGGCGCGGCCAGGGGCAGGGTGATGGTGGCGAAGATGCGCCAGGGACCCGCGCCCAAAGTGCCGGCCGCGGCCTCCAGCCCTCGGTCGATTTCGTCGAAGGACTGGCGCACGGCCCGGATCATCAGCGGCAGGGCCATGACCACCGCGGCCACGACCGCGCCCTTCCAGGTGAAGGCCACGTGAATGCCCAGGGCGCGGTCCAGCCAGCCTCCCAAGAGTCCTTGTCGGCCCAGCAGTAGCAAGAGCATATAGCCCATGACCACGGGCGGCAGCACCAGAGGCAGGTGCACCACCGCGTCCACCAGGGTCTTGCCCGGAAACGACAGCCGTGACAGCACCCAGGCGAAAAACACGCCCGGCGGCAGGCAGACCACCACGGCCAGGCCGGCCACCTTCAGGCTGAGCCGGATGGCCTCCATCTCGGCCGGGTCGAACAGCGGGTTCATGGCGCGGTCAGGCCGAAGCCGTATTTCTCGAAGATGGCCTTGGCCTCCTTGGACCGCAGCAGGTCATAGAAGGCCTGGACCGCGGGCGTGGTCCGGCCGGCCACCAGGGCGATGGGATACTGGATGGGTGGATGCGTGCTTTCCGGAAAGCGGCCGACCACCTTCACTCCGCTGGAAATCCCGGCGTCCGTGGCATAGACCACGCCCAGCGGACATTCCCCGCGCTCCACCCAGGCAAGGGCCGCGCGCACGTCCCGGGCGCGGGCCACCATGGGCTCGACCTGGGGCCAGACGCCCAGGCTCATCAAGGCCTTCTTGCCGTAAATCCCGGCTGGCACGTGGTCCGGGTCGCCCATGGCCAGTTTGCCGCCGGCCAGCAAACCGGGCAGGTCAAACGGCGGCGCCATGTTCACGGCCGTTATGGAACTCGAAACCGGCGCGATCAGAACGATCCTGTTTTTGAGCATGTCCATGCGGCTGGCCGGGTCGATGAGTTTCTTTTCAACCAGGTAATCCATCCACTGGACATTGGCCGAGATGAAGACGTCGGCCGGGGCCCCGCGCTCGATCTGCTTGGCCAGCGTGGACGAGGAGGCGAAAGAGGCAACGGCCCGGGCCGTTCCCCGGGAATTGAACAGGGCGCAGATGTCGGTCACGGCGTTGGTGGTCGAGGCGGCCGCGAAGACAAGCACCTTGGCCGGTTCGGCGGCCTGGAGCGGCCAAAGGCCAAACGCCCAAACCGCGCAGCAGACGAGCAGCGCGAGGATCGTTTTCCGTTTCATGGTGTTCTCCTTGGGTCGAGATCGAGGTTGAGAGTCTGGGTCCGCCCGTGTTATGTTAACTCAAACATATTATTCCCTCGGCCGTGGAAGTCAACCGATTTTTTAAGGCGGATTGACAAAACCGAGGCGGTGGGGGAGGGCGTCCTGCCGAAAGAAAAATTGCCTTGGCCTGGAAAAAGTCCTGCCCACGGGTCCTTGACTTTTGCCCGGGGCCGTTGGAAGATATAATGTATTAAATTAAAAAGGAGAACCGGAATGAAAGCCAGGGGATTCGTTTTGATCGGCCTGATGATGTTCTTCTTTTTGGGGCGCACGGCCCCGGCCCAAGCCCAATTCGACAAGCTGTTCAAGAATTTTAAAAGTATCCTGGGCGCCCAGGAGCTTTCAGAGGACAAAATCGTTCGCGGCCTCAAGGAGGCGTTGCGGGTCGGCGCCGAAAACGCGGTCGATGTCGTCTCCCAAGTCAACGGGTATTACAAAAACGCCCGGATCAGAATCCCGCTGCCCGAGCCGGTGAAAAAAGTGGAAAACGTGCTGAGGGCCGTGGGTTACGGTTCGCTGGTCGATGACTTCGAGAAAAGCATGAACCGCGCGGCCGAGCGCGCTTCGCCCCAGGCCAAGGAACTCCTTTGGCAGGCGGTCCGGCGGCTCAGCTTCAGCGACGCCCGTAAAATCCTGAACGGCCGCGAGAACGAAGCGACCCTGTATCTCAAGGACAAGACCGAGGGCGAACTCGGCCAGACCTTCAAGCCGCCCATCCACGAGGCCATGGCCGAGGTGGGCGTCACCAAATCTTTTCAGCAACTGAACGACAAACTGCGGGCCATGCCCCTGACCAATACCGTTAGCTTCGATCTGGACCAGTACGTAACGGACAAGGCCTTGGACGGCCTGTTTGTCATGTTGGCCCAAGAGGAAAAGAAGATTCGCCAGGACCCGGCGGCGCGGGTGACGGATCTTTTGAAGGAAGTTTTCGGCCAGGCGAAATAAACGACACAGGTTCGCGCTGTAGTTCACTGAAAGTGATTGTGGCATGGGCTTCCAGCCCATGCATCCGATGCACGGCCAGGTCATTTGACTTTGCCGGGGCAAAGTTAAATGACCTGGCCGTACCACAAAATCAAGCGGACGACGTGGCAATCTCATTCGTTTGCAGTCGGCTATGAGATTGCTTCGTCGCTTCGCTCCTCGCAAGGGCGGGATGGGGCTTCTAGGCCAGCTTTTCACGGAACCGGGCGTATTGGCGCAGCGCGGCAATGGCCCGGGCGGCCCGTTCGGGCGTGGGCAGGGCGGGCAGGCCCTGCCGGATGTACTGGCGCATGCCCGCGGTCTGCCGGGTGGCGTAGCCGGGCACGATGAAGAGCGGCTTGCCGATCCGATCCCTCAGATGTTTCATGTCTTCGAGGAAGGCGGCGTCGTCCAGCGGGGTATAGGTGAAGAAGATGAAGGCGTCCACGGCCTGGGCCATGGTTTCGATGCATCGGCCGATGAGCCGCGCGTATTCGATGCGGCGGGCCGAGACCAGGTCCACCGGATTGCGGACGCTGGAAAAGGGCGCCGCCGACCCGGCCAGGCAATCCCGCAGCTCGGCCTGGACTTTCTCGGAAAATTGCTCGACCACGAGGCCCGCGCTTTCGCAGGCGTCGGAACCGGCCGCGCCTCCGCCCCCGGCCTCCCCGATCAGCCCCACGCGGTTCCCGGCCGGCAGATACGCGCAGCCAAAGGCGGCCGCGAAGTCCACCACTTCGTCGAACTGGGCCGCCCGGATGACGCCCCCCTGCTTGAAAGCCGCGTCCCACAAGGCGTCGGCCCCGGCCAGAGAGGCGGTGTGCGAGGCCACGGCCCTGGCGCCGGCTCCGGTCCGTCCGGCCTTCCAGACGACCACCGGCTTCCGGGCGGCGACCCTTTGGGCTTCGCTTAAAAATTCCCGGGCCTTGAGAATCCCCTCGATGTAGGCACCGACGAACGCGGTTTCCGGATCGTCCCCCAGGTAGCGCAGATAGTCCGTGACGGTCAGGTCGGCCTGGTTGCCGCAACTGACCACCTTGCTCAGCCGCAGGCCGCGGTCAATCCCGGAGACAATGATATTCTCGCTGGCCCAGCCGCTTTGCCCGATAAAGGAGACGGCGCCGCTTTCCATGGCCGAATCGATATGGGCGGCGATGGTGTTCAGGCCCTTGCCCGGATTGTAAACGCCCATGCAGTTGGGACCGACGACGCGCACCCCGCCTTGCCTGGCCGCGTCGAGCACCTGCCGTTCCAGTTCCCGGCCCTCGGGACCGGCCTCCCGGAACCCGGCGCTGAAGATGACGGCCGCCTTGACGCCCTTGGCCGCGCAGTCGGCCATGACCTTGGGCATGGCCGGGGCGGGCACGGTGATGATCACCAGATCGACCGGGCCGGGGATGTCCCGCGCCGAGGCATGGGAGGGCAGGCCCATGATCTCGGTTTCCTGCGGGTTCACGGCGTAGCAGGACCCTTGAAAGCCGTTGCGCATGAGGCTCTGCAGAAAACGTCCCCCCGCCTTTCTTTCGTCTCGGGAAGCGCCGATAACGGCCACGGCCGTGGGATTAAAGAGGGCGTCCAGGTGGGTGTCCTTGTCCATGGATCGGGATTCTCCCTTTCATTTTCAGGAAGAGTAATCCAGCCGGTCCCCGGCTGTCAAACCGGGATTTTTTTATTGGGAATGCGTTCATACCCGGGCCGGACGACCGTGGTGGGGGAAACGACGGCCGAGCGGGCGGGAACAAAGGATCAACGATGAAGCGCTTGGTCCACCTTGGAGGCCAAATCTTGCAGAGAGAAGGGCTTTTGGAGGAAATGCGCGCCGGGGTCCAGCACGCCGCGATGGGCGATGGCGTTGGCCGAATAGCCGGACATGTACAGGCACTTGAGACCCGGCTTGATGGATACGATCCGCTCGGCCAGTTCCTTGCCGTTCATGTCGGGCAAGACCACGTCGGTGATGAGCAGGTGGATGTCTCCGGGATGCGTCTGGGCCAGACGCAGCGCCTCTTCCGGCGCGTCGGCGGTCAGGACCGTGTAGCCGAGCCTTTCGAGCATCTTCTGCCCCAGGTCCAGGATCGATGCCTCGTCCTCGACCAGGAGCATGGTTTCCCCATGACCGCGCGGCGCTTCCTCGGCCGTTTCGGCCCAGGCCTCGGCCTCCCCTTCGAACCGGGGCATGTAAATCTTAATGGTCGTACCTTTGCCGGGCTCGCTGTACACGTTGATGAACCCCTCGTTCTGCTTGGCGATGCCGTACACGGTGGCCAGCCCCAGCCCGGTGCCCTCGCCTTCTTTCTTGGTGGTGAAGAACGGCTCGAAGATATGGTCGAGTGTCGCCGGGTCCATGCCGCATCCGTCGTCGCTGACCGTGAGCATGATATACTGGCCGGGCAGGAACCCCGAGTGCGCGTCACAGTAAGCCTCGTCGAAGGTGATGTTCCTCGTTTCGATGGTGACCTTGCCCGTACCGCCGATGGCGTCCCGGGCGTTGACCGACAGGTTGGCCAGAATCTGGTCGATCTGGGAGGGGTCCATCTTCACGGTCCAGAGATTCTCGCCCGGCAGCCAGAGCAGATCGATGTCCTCGCCGATGAGCCGCTTCAGCATCTTGAGCATGCCTTCCACGGTCTCGTTCATGTCCAGCACCCGCGGCACGACGGTCTGCCTGCGGGCAAAGGCCAGGAGTTGCCGGGTGAGGTCGGCGGAGCGCGAGGCCGCCTTCTGGATTTCCAGCAGGCTTTCCTGCAGCCCGCCGCCCTCCGTGGCATCCGGAAGGGCCATCTCGACGTGGCCCAGGATGATCTGAAGCATATTGTTGAAGTCATGGGCCACGCCGCCGGCCAACCGGCCCACGGACTCCATCTTCTGGGCCTGGAGAAATTGGGCTTGCAGTTTCTCCTGCTCCTCCTCGGCCCGTTTGCGCTCGGTGATGTCGCGGACGATAACGGTGGCCAGAAGTTGCCCCTCGGGACCTTGGAAGACCGTCGAGTTCACTTCGCCTGGGAATGCTTCGCCGTTCTTACGGATGAAGGTCAATTCCCCCTGGAAGTTGCCGTAGCGAAACCGCTCCTCCAGACCCGCGATCAATTGAGGATCGTCCGGGTCGATGATTATTTTCTGGCCGGAATCGAGAAATTCCTCCTCGGTGTAACCGAACATTCGGCAGGCGGCCGGATTCGCCGAGAAGATGCGGCCCCGGGGGGAGGTCAGGAAAATGGCGTCGCCGCTGTTTTCGAGCACTGACCGGTGGCGCTTTTCGCTTTCCCGAAGCGCCTCCTCGGCCTGCTTGCGCTCGGTAATATCCCGGGTCACGCCCTGGAGCATCACGGGTTGCCCGTTCTCGTCGAATATCGCCTGGCCGTGGACTTCGATGGGAATCGGGTCCCCGTTCTTCTTGAGCAGCTCGGTTTCAACGACCACGCCGGAACTGCCCGGCCCCTTGGCCACGGCCTCGGAGATCACCCGAGCCAACTTTTCCAGGTTGGCCGCGTCGCAATGCTCGGACAACGGGGTGCCGATCCATTCCTCGGGCGAGTGCCCGGTCAGGTCGCGGATGGCCGGGTTGACGTAGGTGAACTCGAGGTTCGGGTTCATGGACCAAATCACGTCCAGAGTATTGTCGGCCAGCAGGCGGTACTTGCGCTCGTTGGCCCGCAGGGTCTCCTCGGCCTCCTGCCGCATCCGCATCTCTTTTTCCAGCTCCAACATCTTCTGCTCAAGCTTTCGCACCAACCTTTCGCTGTAAAGCTTGAGGATTTCCTCTTCCTGCGCCGGCGTCTCCGGGATGATCTTGTCCTCGCGCTTCTCGGCCGCGGCCATCACCTCCTGAACGGCCCGCATGAACACGTCCGGCTCGCAGGGCTTTTGGATGAACCGGTCCGCGCCGATTTTCATGGCGAATTCCTCGTCCTTGGGACCGGTGTACGTGGCGGTGTAAACGATGAAGGGGATATGGCGCAGCGCCTCGTCGGTCTTGACTTTCCGGCAGAGTTGAAAGCCGTCCATGACCGGCATGAGGATATCGCTGATGACCAGATCGAAGCCCTCGGCCTGGAGCATTTCGAGCGCCTCGGCGCCGTTGAAGGCCGATTGCACAACATGGCCGTGTCCCTTGAGCAGCGCTTCGAGCAGATAGCGGTTTTCTATTTTATCGTCCACGATGAGCACGTTCATGTCATTGTTCCTCGACGCCCCGGCTTTTTTCCAGGTGCTCGGCGATTTGGGCCACGAAGGTTTCCGGATCAATGGGTTTCTCGATGTACCCGGTGGCTCCGGCGGCCAGGATGCGCTCCCGGTCCCCGACCATGGCGTACGAGGTCACGGCGATGATGGGCGTGCCCGCGATTTCTTCGTGTTTTTTCAGTTCCGCGGCCACCGCGTATCCGTCCATTTCGGGCAGTTGGATGTCCAGCAATATGGCCTGCGGCCTGAGACTCAACGCCATCTCAATGCCTTGGCGGCCGTTGTTCGCGCCCACGACCGAAAAGCCGTTCTTTTCCAGCAGAAAACGCATCATATAAAAATTCTGCTCGTTGTCTTCGATGATCAACAGCTCGTCGCTCAAGACAAATTCCCTCTCTCTTTCGGAAAACGCACGGTGAACGTGCTGCCGCGACCCCATTGGCTGGCCACGCCGATGGTGCCGCCCATCATGTCCAGGAGCTTCCGGCAGATGGAGAGCCCCAGGCCGGTGCCCTCGTGCTTGCGCGCAAGCCCGGTGTCCAATTGATGGAACGGCTGGAAGAGGTCGGCCAGGCCTTCCGGACGAATGCCGATGCCCGTATCGGACACGGCCAGAACATAATCGCCGTTGTCCCGCTGACACGACAGCCGGACGTGTCCTTTTTCGGTGAACTTGACGGCGTTGTTGAGCAGATTGAGGAGAATCTGCTCGAAGCGTCGTTGATCCAGCGTGGCGGTGTCAATATCGTCGGCGATGTCCATTTTCAGCTCGATACCTTTTTGTTCGGCCAGTGGGGACACCAACTTGACCATTTTTTCTATGGACGGCTTGAGTTCAAAGGAGGCGTAGGAAAGGTCCAGTTGACCGGCCTCGATTTTGGAAATATCCAGCACGTCGTTGATCAGGGCCAGCAGATGGCGGGAGCTGTTTTGAACCATGGAGAGTTGTTTGTGCTGCTCCTCGTTCAAAGGGCCGGCTAGTTCCTGAAGCATGATGCCGGTGAAGCCGATGATGGAATTCAGCGGGGTGCGCAGTTCGTGGGACATGATGGCCAGAAAGGCGGATTTGAGCTGGTCGGCGGCCTGGGCCTTTTCCATGGCCACCGCCAGTTCGGCCGTGCGGTCCAGGATGCGCTGTTCCATTTCCCGATTGATCTCACGCAGTTCCCGAGTGCGCGCGTTGACCTGGTATTTGAGCAGCGCGCTGCCCATCAGGCTCATGAGCAGAATGACGCCCGCCACCAGGCCCACGGTATAAATCCAGGCCGGCAGTTTGAACCGGACTTTGTCCTCGGTCCACCGTTTCAAGGACTGGTAATAGGCCGATTGAGAGTCTTTTTTCAGATCGGTGAGATAGCGGTCGATGACGTTCAGCACGTGTCGGGGGGCCTGGCGGGAGGCGGCGAAATAGAGGGCCGAGGGGTTAAATACGATGGCCGTGTCCTCCAGCCCGAATTCCTTGGCGTTCATCAGACCGAAGTAATTGTTGGTGATGGCGGCGTCAGCGTCGCCGTTGGCCACGATTTTCAAAGCGTTCAAGTAATCCGGGGCCGCGACCAGGGTGGTGTTCAATTCGAATCCGGCGGCCAGCCGGGAAAAAACCTCTTGCTGAATCGAGCCCTCCAGAACGGCGATTCTTTTTCCGTTCAGGTCCAATAACGATCGGATGCGCTGACCTTTGCGGGCATAGACCTGCGACCAGGAGGACAGGACCGGAACGTCGTGAAAGGCGTAGATCGCTTCACGTTCCGGCGTGCGGGCCACGTCGGGCATGAGATCGATTTCCCCGGCCTCCAATCGCTCCAGTCCCTGCTTCCAGGTGCCGTAAACATAAAACAGGTTCCAGCCTTCCTGTTTGGCGATGTATTCGATGACGTCGATGAAGATACCCGAGGCCTGTCCGGATTCCGATGTGAAAATCTTGGGCGCGTTTTCATAGACGCCGACCCTCACCACCACGTCCGCGGCCAGGGTTGGCGCTGAAGCCGCACCCAACCCCAGAAACAAGACCGCAACCAGGCTTAAAACGAAGCGGCAACGAGAAGAGGTTTTTTTATGGCCGGCCATGGCGGGCTCCTCTCGAACAAATCCCCTGATACGCTTCAGCTATGAAAATGAATTCGCCAAATCCGCCGCGATGGTTTCCAGAGAAAGGGTTGTCATTCTAAATAGCCAGTTTAAAAAATAGTATCCTCATGGCCACAACCTGTCAACGGCAACCCGACCGCCGTTTTTCGTTGTCGCCGCGTTGGTTCAAGCCGGGGACGATACTTTCAACATCTGGTCGCCGCCCCGCTGAAATTCGTAGGGCACTTGTTCGAGGCGCGCCGTGAAACCGGCTTGGCCCAGGGCCTCAAGGAGCGGCTCCACGTGGGCCGACCTCTGGCCGTTGTAATCGAGCACCGGAAAGACGCGGGCCTCCCGGGCCACGCGGCACATCTCCTCGATGGCCCGCTGGTGAAAGGCCAGGTCCAGGTTGTCGGTGTAGAGGAACAGAAAGTGGGAACACAGGGCCAGGTCAAAGGTCAGAGCGCGAAAGGGCAGGTGGGGCAGTTCGGCCGACAGGTACCGGCCCTGATTTCGGGCGCCGGCGTAATCCTTGAGAAAATCGCTCATGGCCTTCATCCGGACCCGGCCCAGGTTCTCCACCGAGCCCAGCTCGTCCCAGACGAACTTGTCCCGGTTCCGGCGGGTCTGGCCGATCACGTTTTCATAGGTGGCCTCGATCCTTTGCCGGATTTGACCGGGTGAGCACATGTACAGCGGATCGCAGGAGATCACCCGGCCGCCCCGCTTCAAGGCCCCGGCGTTGAAACTGGCCGGTCCGTCCCCGCAGCCGACGATGCTCATTCGCAGTTCCTCGTCGGTCAGGGCGAACATCCTTTGGTATTCTTCAAAGGACCGTCCCCAGGGGACCACCTCTTCGTATTTGAAGGCCATGCGTTCTGTCGCGCTTCAAGCGCCTCTCGTTCGACATGATAAGCGGATTTTGGCGAGGATACCTCTCTCAAGTACGGAGAGTCAATGAAAAGGTCGAGCGCCGTCTGAAATCCCTTATCCCGCCTTTCGAAACCCTGGTCAGGCGCGGGAAGGCTTGTTTCCTTTTATTTCTGGAGGACGTCCCCCCGGTTCTGTGGCGTGGTGGGGAAAAGGGCGGGCAGCGAAAGAAAAAGCCGAGGCCGGAGCCGATCCCGATGCTGGTTCGTCCAGGATCGGCTCCGCCCCGGCCGGACAAAAACAAGTCTCGCGGTTTGCTCTAGTGTCGTCTCCCGAAAGTTCCTTGCATTAAATCAACCCCCTACGCTGTCATTGCGAGGAGTCACGCTGTAGTCCACTGAAAGTGATTGTGGCATGGGCTTCCAGCCCATGTAGATGCACGGCAGGTCATTTGACTTTGCCGGGGCAAAGTCAAATGGCCTGCCGTGCCACAAAATCAAGCGGACGACGTGGCAATCTCGTGTCTGGGGCTGAAAACTGAGATTGCCACGCTTCGCTCGCAATGACGGAACAAGGCTTCTATATTACAGGGACGGGACACTAATAGGCCTCGGTGTAAAGCTTGAGCACCTCGCCCGGGTCGTTCACCGGCCGCGCGTTGAAGATCACCGCCGTATCAGCCATGGCGTGGAAGGCGCAGATGGGCAGACCCTCCTGGGGCACGCCCACCTCGCTCAGCTTCATGGGATGGCCCACCTTTTTCATCAAGGCCTCCACCGCGTCGGCCGCGGCCAGGGCCGCGTCGCGCTCCGACATGCCGGCCGTGTTCACGCCCAGGGCTTGAGCCACCTGGGCCAGCTTGGCCGTGGCGTGATCCACGTTGTAGCGCATCACCCCGGGCAGCACGATGCCGCAGGCCGCGCCGTGGGGGACATGGTGCAGAGCGCCGACCGTGTGGGCCATGCCGTGGGCCAACCCGACCTGGGCCACGGTAAAGGCCCAGCCGGCCATGGTGGCCGCCACCTGCATATTTAATCGGGCCTTTTCGTTCTGGCCGTCTTCGGCGACGATGGTCAGGTTTTGGCTGATCAGGCGTATGGCCTGCAAGGCCAGGCCGTCGCAGATGGGGTTGGACATGGTGCTGGTCATGGCCTCGACGGCGTGGGTCATGGCGTCCATGGCCGTGGTCACGGTCATGCCCTTGGGCAGGGTCAGGGTGAAGCGCGGGTCCAGGATGGCCACGTTGGGCATGATGTGCGTGTCCACCAGGAACTGCTTGCGGCCGGCGCCATGGCTGGTCAACACGGCCGCGCTGGTCACTTCGCTGCCCGTGCCCGCGGTGGTGGGAATGGCGATGTGCGGCGTCTGCGGCTCGGAGAGCACCAGCAGGTTCAGATGGTCGTTGACCTTGCCGCCGTTTTTGAGCGTCACGCAGACGCCCTTGGCCGCGTCCATGACGCTGCCCCCGCCCACGCTGACGATGCAGTCGGCCTTGAGAGCGCGGGCCGCGTCGGTGGCGCCGTCCACGGCCGCCAGGTCGGGGTCGGACGGAATCTGGTCATGGACGCCCACGCAGAAATCGCCCAGCGCGTTCTTCACCAGTTCGACCAGGCCGGCCTTAACCACGCCGGGGTCGGTGATGATCATCACTCTTTGGCCGCCCAGGTCCACCACGGCCTTGCTGATGGAACTCAGGCTGCCGTGGCCCACCGTGACCTGGGTCGGGCAGTTGTAGCCGAAGCTGTTCACTTTCTTGTTGTCCGACATGAGCTGGAAGGTCATGTTCGACGTGGGATCGGCCATGGCGCTGACGTGGATTCGCTTGATGACCGTGTACTCGTGCAGGCCGGCCATGCCCAGTTCGCGTCCCACGCCGGACTGCTTGTACCCGCCGAAGGGGCAGAAGTCGGCGAAGATGTGGTAGTTGTTGATCCACATGGTGCCCGTGCGCACGCCTCGAGCCACCCGCTCGGCCCGGGCCGTGTTGGTGGAGAACACGCCGCCGCCCAGGCCGTAGATGGTGTCGTTGGCGATGGCCACGGCCTCTTCGTCGCTGTCGAACTTGATCACGCTGACCACCGGCCCGAAGATTTCCTCCTGGGCGATGCGCATCTTGTTGTCCACGTCGGCGAAGATGGTGGGGGCGTAGTAGTAGCCGTTCAGGCCCGGCACTTCCACGCGCTTGCCGCCGGTGACCAGCTTGGCGCCTTCCTCCTGGCCGAGCTTGACGTAGCGTTCGACCGTGGCCCGCTGCACCGCGCTGACCAGCGGACCCATGTGCGACGCGGGATCGAGCTGATAGCCCACCCGGAAAGCCTCGGCCCGCTTGATCATCTTCTCCAGGAACTCGTCGTAGATTTTCGAGTGGACCAGCACGCGCGTGCCGGATTCGCAGATTTGGCCCTGGTGGAAGAACGTGCCGAAGCAGGCGCCCTCCACGGCCAGGTCCATGTCCGCGTCGTCCAGGATGATGTTGGCCGATTTGCCGCCCAGCTCCAGGGTGACCTTCTTGACCGTGCCCGCGGCCATACGCATGATCTCGCGGCCGACCTCGGTCGAGCCGGTGAAGGCGATCTTGTCCACGTGGGGATGGGTGCACAGGACCTGCCCCAATTCAGCGCCCGGCCCGGTGATGACGTTCAGGACGCCGTCCGGGATGCCGGCCGCCTTGGCCGCTTCGGCCAGGATCAAGGCGCTGAGGGAGGTGACCGAGGCGGGTTTGAGCACCACGGAGTTGCCCATGATCAGGGCCGGACCGATCTTCCAGAAGGCCATGGTCATGGGGAAGTTCCAGGGGATGATGCCCACGCAGACGCCGATGGGTTCGCGGCGGATGTACTCCCGGCCCGGAGCGAACAGGTTGCCCGAGATCGGGATTTCCTCCTGCCAGGGGAATTTGGTGGCCGCCGCCAAACTCAGGTTACGGATGAGCGAGGCGCCGAGCATGGAGGAGAACCCGGCCAGCTTCATGATCTGGCCCGAATCCATGGCCTCGGTCACGGCCAGGCGCAGGGTCTGCTGGGAGATTTGATCCACGAAGTCCTGCATCTTGGCCATGCGCTCCCGAGGGGACATCCCGCTCCAGACCCCGCTGTCAAAGGCCTTTCTGGCCGCGGCAATGGCCGCTTCCGCGTCTTCCGCGCCGGCCATGGCGATCTTGGCGATGGGCGCTTCGGTGCCCGGGTCGATCGATTCAAAGGTTTTTCCGCTGGCCGCGTCCCGGAATTCGCCGCCGATGAACAGCTTGTACTCGTCCATGATCTTCTCCTTTTTCAGACCACTTCAAAACTTCGGCTTTCGGCCGAACTCTTTGTCGGGCTTCGGCTCGAAGTCCTATGTTTTGAAGCGGTCTGGGATTGAATGGGTTTCCTTCTCGTTGTTGTATGAATAGCCCTGTCACATTTTGATCTGGCAGACGCCGAACCCCGCCCATTCGCTCACGGGCCGGCTCGACTTGAGCACGAAGCCTTTCTTGCCCGCCTCGTCCACGTAGGCCACGCTGATCCGGCCGGCCAGCTCGCGCGTCTCGGAGCTGACCACGAAAGTCAGCCCTTCGGTTTCCACAACCAGGTCGCCCTCCCGAACCTCGTCCAGGCCCAGGCCCAGACCCGGGTCGCAGCAGCCGCTGAAATCGAGGTCCACGCGCAGGGGCCGGCCCGCGTTGTTTTCGCCGATGAACGACCGGATGGCCGAACCGGCCCCCGGCTCCAGGGTGACGATCGGCGTTTCGTTAGGGGTCATGGCTTTCCGCCCGGTTTGATAATAATAAAAAGGCTCGGCGCGGCCGGCGGCCCGGCCATAGGGGAACGGGCGATCCGAACCGCTCACGCCCCCTCGTGGCTTGGCTTGAACGCCGACCCGCAAGGGCACGCTGTCCCGGCCGGCAAAAAATCGAACGTGTTTCTATTGAGAGGCATGGTAATGCGCTTGGCCCGGCCCTGTCAATGAAATATGTCCGTCTTGACATCACTCGGCGCGGCCCGGGCCATGGCCGCTCGATCCACGCCCCGAACCGCGCCCCAAAAAGGAAAAGGCGCAATCAGTTCAGATTGCGCCTTGATGGACTTGTTGGTGCCGAAGGGGAGACTCGAACTCCCACGAGCGTACGCTCACTAGACCCTGAACCTAGCGCGTCTACCACTTCCGCCACTTCGGCCAGACGGGCAAAAGCCCTTGAAACCCAACGGTCCGTAGTCTATAATCGGCCCTGTATTTTGTCAAGCGATTTGAAGCGCAAAGGTAGCCTTTCCCGTATGCCGCTTATCCGAAAAATCGAGGACCTGGCCCCGACCTATCCCTACCCGGTCCTCACCCTTGGAAATTTCGACGGCGTCCACCTCGGACACCAGGCCCTTTTCCGGCGGGTCAAGGAGCGTGCCCAGGAGAAGCGCGGCACGTCCATGGTCATGACCTTCTGGCCCCACCCCATGCGCGTGCTGAAAAAGGACGCGGACCTGCCGCTCATCACCGTCTATGACCAGAAGATGGAACTGCTCCAGGCCCAGGGCATCGACGTGGTCATCTGCCTGGATTTCACCCCGGAACTGGCCGCCGTGCCGCCCCGCGACTTTGTCAAAACCTACCTGGTGGACCGCATCGGCGTCAAAGAGGTCATCATCGGCTATGACTTCCGCTTTGGGGCCAAGGGCGCGGGCAACCGGGCTTTGCTGCTGGAAATGGGCGCGGAGCACGGTTTCACCGTGGACACGGTCGGCCCCCAGTCGGACGCGGGCGAGCAGATCATTTCCAGCACGCGCATCCGGGAGGTGATCCGGGCCGGCGCGGTGGATGAGGCCCCGGCCCTGCTGGGCCGCTACTATCGTATCAGCGGCCGGGTGATCGAGGGCAGGCGTCGGGGCGGCAAGCTGTTGGGCTTTCCCACGGCCAATTTGAAGCTGGCCGACGAGCTGGTGCCGCGCACCGGGGTGTACGCGGTCCTGGTCACGTTCGAGGGCCAGGTCTATCCCGGGGTGGCCAACATCGGCTACAACCCCACCTTTGGCGACGTGGGCCTGTCCGTGGAGGTCCACTGCTTCGACTTTGACACGGACATCTACGGCCGGGAGATCAAGGTGGACTTTGTCCGCCGGGTGCGCTCCGAAAAAAAATTCTCCGGCCCGGACGAACTCAAGGCCCAGATCTCCAACGACTGCCAGTTGGCCCGCCAGATTCTGGCCAGCGAATAAGGGATTCCATTTTAAATCAACGAGCCACGCACCGGGAAAGGGTCAGGAACCTTTTCCAGATGCCAAACCCGCAGAATGGTGTAGGGGCGCGTTGCACGCGCCCTGGGCACGCGCGGCGTGCCCCTACGATCCACCTATCACACTATTGCATTTGAATACGCTTCCCCGTGCCCGTATGAAAAAATCCCGTCTCCTGATTGGAGACGGGACATGAAGACTGGGGCCGTTCGACAAATCGCTGAGAGTTATTCCTTGGTCTCGGTCTTGGCCGCCTTGGTTTCGGTCTTGGTCTCGGTCGCGGGCTTGGATTCCTCGGCTGGCTTGGTCGGCCGCGAGGTCGCGCCGTTCTTGTTGGCGTAGTCGGTCACGTACCAGCCCGAACCCTTGAGGTGGAAGCTGTTCAGGGACATCTTCTTGTGCAGCCGGCCTCCGCAATGGGGGCACTTCTTCAGCGGCGGGTCGGAAAATTTCTGCAACTCCTCCATGACTTGACTGCACTTGCTGCATTCATACTCGTAGATCGGCATCCCGTCTAACCTCCCGGAAGTCTGAGGTTAAAATAAACACTTGGGCCGATTTGTCAAGACCCTTGGCCGGAAATTGGCCGGCGCTTCAATAGACCATCTGGCGATGATCCGCGTAATACTCTAAAATCGTTGATAAATTCTCTAAAGTCACGGACTTGAGCAGGTCATAGGTCAGTTGATGCACCAGGGATTCCTCGGCGGCCGCGGCCCGCTCGTCGGCCACGAAATTCTGGTCGTAACGGTAAAAGCGGATGATGTGGACCAACTCGTGGGTGATGACATAGGTCAGGAGCGGCAACAGCCCCAGGTCGGGCTCGCGCTCCTGCGCGACCAGGATGTTGTGATCCTGGATGCAGATGCGGAAAAAATCCTGCTTGCGCAGGCCCTCGGGCGGGGCCGGCTGGCCGTAACGCTTGATCTGGGCAAAGGCGTCGGCCACGATCTCCTCGGGCGCCAGGTCTTTGAGGGTGCGGATGTCGTAGCGGTATTTTTTCCAGGTGGTCAGGGTCAGGCGGAAGTAATCGTTGACCACGTCCTCGGAGATGGAAACAGCCTGTTTTACGATGTTCAACTGGTTTGAATTAAAATATTTTTTGCCCCTGTTGCTCATGGGCATCATTGTATACCCGAAATTTTCGGCCGGATCAAGACTTGGGGCCTTGGCGTCATTCCCGCGTAGGCGGGAATCCAGTCTTATTCGCCTGGGAATCCGAATCGCCTGGAAATGAAAGTTACGGCAGCCTATAACTGGTTTCAAAACCTCCCTTTGGGCCTATTCTCTTTGTCGAGCCAGAAAGGAAATTAGAAATATGATTGTATATTCAATCGGTTATCTTTTTTCGCCTTTCTCAATTTAATCACCGTTAAAGCCCTGAAATGGCCTCTATGGGGTTTTGAAACCAGTTGTAATGTCTTTTGAGCGATATAACCACGCGAAGAGCCGTCACGCCTGGATTCCCGCTTTCGCGGGAATGACGAAAGAAACTTGGCAGTGTGAAAAACCGATGGTAGTTGATAGGAGAAATTATAAGGCAGGCGAGCAATATGCCGGTGCTTTGAGGTTTTCCTTTAAATGAGGATTAACGCTTTACGTCCGATTTCTCTATTACCCTCAACCTTATCCGTTACCTCAGCCGGGAGAAACAGGCTCCTGACCCTTTTTCTGGTTCCAGAAATGGAACGGTCAGAAAAAGGTGGCCTTTCCGGGGTCGGTCCTGGTAAAATCAATTGGATAGCTGGACAACACCCACACCTCAAGGGCCGCTTCGGGCGGTCTGGCCTTTTGCTTTGAACAAAGCCTAGAGGCTGGTTTAAGGGAGAACCATGCGTGTTCAGGCCGCTGTGTTCGACTTCGATCTGACGCTCGCCGATTCCACGGCGGGCGTGGTCGAGTGCGTGAACCACGCGCTCAGCCGGTTGGGGTTTTCGCCGATCGAGCCGTCCAAGATTCGGGCGACCATCGGGCTGGCCCTGCCTCGGGTCTTCCAGGCGCTTACCGGCGCGTCCGATTCCAGTAGGGTGAACAAGTTTTACCAGTGGTTCGTCGAGCGGGCCGACCAGGTCATGGCCGATCGCACAATCCTGTTTCCCGAGGTCCCGGAGGCCGTGGCCCGGCTGCGGGCCGCGGGCATCCGCACCGGCATTGTTTCCACGAAATTCCGTTATCGGATCGAAGGCATTTTAGCCCGGGAGAAACTGGATCACGCCTTTGAGGTCATTGTCGGCGGGGAGGACGTGGCCGTGCACAAGCCCGATCCCGAAGGCTTGATCCGGGCGCTCGGCCATTTGGATGTCGAAGCCGGCCGGGCCGTGTACGTGGGGGACCACCCGGTGGACGCCGAGGCCGCGTCCCGGGCCGGGGTGCCGTTCATGGCCGTGCTGACCGGCACCTCGCGGGCCCACGACTTTAACGGGTGCGCGGTCGCGGGTCTGCTGTCGTCGCTGTCCGAGCTGCCCGGTGTTTTGAGCGGCCCCACGGACGCGCCGGCCTAGGGAAACGGCTGAAGACCATTTATGGAACCCTCGCGGGACGCGGGCATGGGAGCGGCCGAGGTTTGAGCGCGCCACGGAAGATCGATCGCCGGGAAGGGCGCGGGCTGTTCGGGCTGGACCCGGAGAGTTACGATCGGGCCAGGCCCGAGTATCCGGACGAGGTCTGGGCGCTTCTTGGGGACCGTTGCGGTCTGGGGCCGGGCTGCCGCGTCTTCGAAGTCGGACCGGGCACGGGCCGGGCCACGCGCCGCCTGGCGCAAATGGGCGCGGCCTCTATTCTGGCCATCGAGCCGGACGAACGGTTCGCGCCGTATCTAAAGGCCATCGAAGCCGAGACCGGGGCGCCGGTCGATGTGCGGGTCCAGGCCTTTGATGAGGCCGACCTTCCGGCCGCGAGCTTCGATCTGGGCGTGGCCGCCACCAGTTTTCATTGGGTGGCCGCGGGCCCGGGTCTGCTCAAGGCCGCGGCCGCGCTCCGGCCCGGCGGCTGGTGGGCCATGTGGTGGTATGTCTTTGGCGACCCGAGGCGTCTCGATCCCTTTCAACAGGCCACGGACCATATTCTCGCACCCCTGATGCCCAGCCCTTCCCAGGGCGAAAAGCCGGGCATTCCCCGCGCCTTGGACCAAGAAGCCCGGCGGGCCGAACTCGAAGCCGTGCCCGAATTTCATAAGATCGAGGCCCAGGTGTGGCCCCGGACGTTCCCGCTGAATACCGATCAGGTGCGGGCCCTGTACGCCACGTTCTCACCCATCGCCCGGCTGGAAGAATCCGAGAGACTGCGGGTTTTGGACGCGGTGGCCGACGCGGCCGAGAAGCAATTCAACGGCCGGGTCGAACGCCGGATTCTCACGGCCCTGTATGTGGCCCAGCGGCGGTAGGATCGGGAGCGCCCCATGATCTCCAGGTCCCGCGACAAGACGCGCTTCACCATGCGGGACACGTCCATGGGCCTGGAGATTGTCATCCCATCAAGGTGCCCGTGGTATGGTTTCCTTGGGATGACCATATGGGTGTTCGTTTGGCTTGGCAGTCAAGTCCTCGTTCTTGGGCTGTTGTTGATGGGCTCGGATTTAAGCGAAAATGAATCGTTCCTTGTGGTTTGGTTCCTTGCTTGGACGCCCGGCGGCTTGTATGCGATTTACATTTGTCTCTGGCAACTGACCGGCCTCATGATCATCCGGGTGACTCCGGCTTCGCTCACCATCAAGCGCGACATTTTCGGGAAGGGGCGCGAACGGGAGTTCCGCCTGGTCTCGCTGTATCGTCTTCGCGTCGATACGGGGCGGTTGGGTCCATCGGACCCAATGTCCTTCGGGCAACGGGCATGGCCTCCGGTCGGGGCGCTTGCCTTTGATTATAAAAACAAGTCCCATCGTTTCGGCCTGAACCTGGACGTATCCGAAGCCGAAACCATCGTGGCTCGGATTAAAGACCAGTTTCAAATCCCGGACTGACACGGGGCCGGGCGGATTCAAGCCAGCGCGGCCCGGACAGGCTTGTCCGGGCCGATCGTTTGGCTCAATGTTGGCGGGAGTTGCGCGGCTAGTCTTTGGCCGAAGCCATGTGCACCGTATGCTGCGGGAAGGGAATCTCGATCCCGTTCTGGTCAAAGGCTTCCTTGATTTTCCGGGTGAGGTCGAAGCGCACCGCCCAGTAGTCCGCGCCGTTGACCCAGGGGCGGATGACGAAGTTGACGCTCGAATCGGCCAGCTCGCTGACCGCGATCTGCGGTTCGGGTTCGGGCAGCAGCCGGCTCTCCGCCTTCAACACGCTGACAATGGTGTCATAGGCCTTTTGGATGTCCGAGCCATAGCTGATGCCCACGACCAGGTCCACGCGGCGGGTGTCGTAGCCCGAATAATTCTTGATCACGTCCCCGAAGAGCTTGCCGTTGGGAATGGTGATCTTGACGTTGTCCGGCGTGGCCAGCGTGGTGGACAGCAGCGCGATTTCCTTGACCGTCCCGGCCTCGCCCGCGCCGTTGATGAAATCCCCGATCTTGAAGGGCCGGAACAACAGCAGCAGCACCCCGGCCGCGAAATTGGACAACGAGCCTTGCAGGGCAAAGCCCACGGCGAATCCGGCCGCGCCCAGGATGGCGATGAACGACGCGGTCTGGATGCCGAAGTTGGCCAGGGCGGCCAGCACGGACACGGTCAGGATGAGGAAATAGGTTCCGCTGCCCAGGAAGGAGGCCACGGCCGCGTCCACCTTGGCTTTTGTCAGCGCGCGGTGCACCAGCCCCCGCCCGACGCTGGAGGCGATCCGCCCCACGATCAGAATGACGATGGCCCCGATGATCTTCAGCCCGTAGGTGGCGATAAACACCTGAACCTGCGTTACAACGTTGTCCATCTCATCCTCCTGTTCACGCTTGTTTAAGGGTCGCCGAGGATCGGTTTGGGCGCCACCGTCCGCGCCGCATTTACCCGACACGCGGGCCTCACGCCGGCGCCCATATCTGTCGCGCCTGGCAAAAAACGCTATCTTGCCGATTTCGCTGAAAACCAATTTCCAAAGGTAAGGCATAGTAATTCATGGAATCGCTCGCGGTCAAGCGGATTTGAGCGGGCCGACCCGTTGGGCCTGCGCCGTCGCGGCCTGGCAGACGCGGTGCGGCCGTTGCAGAGCAGGGCCCCGCGAGAGGAGAGGTTTCTTCTTCGCGGCACGGCCGGCTTGGCCATGAAAACGCACGGGCGAGAGGCCCGGGCCGCATTCAGTCTTATTTGTATGGTAAAATGGCTTTTCGCAAGGCCCTTAAGCCATGAAAAGGAGTCGATTTCATGCCCAAGAAGCCAGCAGCGATTTCCGATGAGATTTTTCAATTGAAAATCACGCTCCGCGGCGCCAAGCCGCCGATCTGGAGGCGCGTGCAGGTTCCAGGCGGGTTCACCCTGAACAAACTGCATCACGTGATTCAAAAGGCCATGGGCGGGGAGGACGGGCATCTGCACCAGTTCATCGTTGGCCCCGAGTATTACGGCGTGCCGGATCCCAACGATTTTCATGATGTTCTGGACGAGCGGAAATACGCCTTGAATCGGACCGCGCCCCAAGAGACCATGAAATTCGTTTATGAGTACGACTTTGGCGACAGTTGGGAGCACGTGATCGTTGTCGAGAAGATTCTTCGGCCGGAGCGCGGCGTGAAATATCCCCTGTGCATCGCCGGTCGGCGGGCCTGCCCGCCCGAGGACGTGGGCGGCGTCTGGGGGTACGAGGATTTTTTGGAGGTCCTCCGCGATCCCAAGCACGACGAGCACGAGATGCTTCTGGAATGGATCGGCGGCGCGTTCGATCCCGAGGCGTTCGATTTGGAGACAATCAACCAGGCCCTGGCTCGGATCAGGTGAAAACGGCCCCAATCTCTGGCCTGTCCCTCGCGCGCCTCATATTGATGGTGCCATTCAATAGATTGCCTCGCTTCATGGATTCTTCAACCAAGGCAATGGTATTTTAGGAGTAATCCCACTCTCGGCGGAACGGGCGCATGGAAATACTGGATTCCGGCTTTAAACATGCCGGAATGACGTTATGGGGCCTGGGTGCGAGAAGGGTCGTCACCCTGGAATGATTTAATCCAGGGTCCAGGATTTCTTCGCTCTCCCTTCCGCTCAGTTGTCGGGTCATTTTCCATGCGACTTGTTTTACGCTCCAAGTAATATATCATATGCACGAAAAAGAGACGTTGACTTGCCCATGATTTCGTATTATTCTGGATTAAATTTTTATAACTAGTTTTCAAACAACGGACAGATATGTTGAACGAACTTCGGGGATGGGCTTCTTGTCCCGCCTCCGGCGGGACGCAGATAATCCCGCTTTCAGCGGGATCCGGGCTATTGGCTACCTACTCAATGGAGGATAGGATACATGGCAACGATAGACAGAGAGTTAGTGCGAGCTATCAATTCAGGGAATTGTTTTGCTCTTGTTGGTGCTGGACCCTCTTGCGAGATTGGTCTGCCGCCCTGGCAGAAATTAGCGGAGAATGCCATACTACTATTAAAAGCGGACGCCCATCAAGCTGTAATCGACCGATGCCGAAAGTTGCTTGCACAGAAGAACTACCCAGGTGTTTTTTCAGCCATAGAAAAGGTGATCGGCTTAGATGTTCTTATTAATAATTTGGAAAGCGCATTCCCCCGACCAAACAGTAATGGTGCTGTTTATTCATATCTTGCACATTGGCCTTTTGCAGTGTATCTGACCACAAATTATGATGACTGTCTAAAATTGCATCTTAAAAAGGAGCGTCTTTCTTATGTAACCAGACATAATTCCCAGAGTGATTTTCGAACATTACGCGCCGACAGTAGGGGGGTCATATACAAGATTCATGGAGATTGCTCAACGCCGAACGATATTGTACTAACGCTTGAGCAATATGAGGAGTTTCGGAAGTCGGAGCCAAGGAGGTACTGGCGCGAGAAGATTCGTTCTGTCCTGCATATGATAAACCTTGTACTGATTGGTTATAGCGTATCCGACCCTGATTTCAAGGATCAATTGGAACTCGCGAAGGAGCTTGCTTCTCCGATTCATCCTATTTTCATGTTCTCCGCAGATTTTGGTCAAGAGGACATAAGGCAGTACTACCGTGAATACAACATCCGAATCATCCCTTATAAAAATCCAAACGGTACACATCGCGAACTGCACCGTGTGCTCAAACGTTACGATCCATTTATAGCAAAACGAGGGGCACCACATCTCGGCCAAGATCCAATTGATGAGGATAAAGCTAATCTCGCGTCTTCGATCTATCTATTCACGCGTTTGAACCTTGCAGGCGGTAGTGATACCTGTCTGAAGAAAGCATATGAGGCTTTAATAGCAAGTGTACTTGGGAATTATGCGGATGGCGAGCGAATTCCGCTCAACGAAATTCAGAAGACGGTTGCGAAAAAAATAAATACGCAGCATTTAGATCCCATTGCACTCCAGGAGGCATTGGGATCACTGCATAGTCATGGATACATCGAAATAAGCCGAGATCGAAGTCATTATTCTCTTAGCCGTCTGGGACATGATAAGCTGGAGTCAGTTAAAGCGGAACGGGAGCTCCGGGAAGAGAAGTTTAGAGAGTCATGTCGTTTATTTTTGCAAATGGAGTATTCGGCGCTTGATCAGAGCGCCCAAGATACAGTAATTCGACAAATCACTATGGGCTTAGTTAGAGCCTTCGAAAAGCGTGGAGCGGAGATGGCGCAAGCCACATTTGGCCAAAATACTATTGATCTTTCGACTGCTGTAGATATTCTTGATGTCCTCAATATTCAAAGTACATCGCTACACGATGAATCTTCTCGGGCGGCTTTCACGGACCTAATGCTTGAAATTCTCGTACAGCCAACACAAGATATGAAAGAAAAACTTGTCGATCTGTCGCAAGGATATTTCTCATATCATGCCTTAGGCATTGACCCTAGCTGCAGTGATGCGCGTTTGCAGATTGCAAAACAAAAAGCATGGATTTTGGACTCTAGCATCATTCTTCCTTTGCTCGCAAAGGACTGTATAAACCATGAATTTGCGTCTGATTTATTGAACAAGATGATGGCCATTGAGCTTAGATTAGTGACTACAGGAAGATTGTTTGACGAAGTAATTGATCATGCAGTATGGGCAATAAGAAGCTTTAATGGGGCGAATGCCGATTCGCCAATGCTTCTTCAAGTCGCGTCTGGTGGACCCGGTTACAAGCAAAACTTGTTTATAGACGGGTATGTTAAGTGGGCTGTCCAACAAGGAGCGCCCTCACTAACCAGCTATTTTCGTGCCACTCTTGGGGACGACTATGATAAAAATCCTGGAGGGTGTGTCGAGGAACGGATTAAAGAGTTAGGGATAAAAGTTGTGGAGTTCTCCGATTGGCCTGATTTTCAGCAAGAACAATGGGGAGAGCGTAAGAAGATTGAAGATGAAATCATCGAGCTAAGAAAAGAGAGAGGCACTTACCGGAGTGATGAGCAATGTAGGGCAGAAGCCGAAGTGCTTATTTTATGTGAAGACAAAAAGGCAGCATTTCTATCGCAAAGTGGCATCCTAGACCAGATTGATCAGGCCAAACCACGAATCACTTGGAAGCCCGAGTCCATGTATAGATTTCTCTCCACTTTTTCCACTGTGCCACCGGATGAAGACTTGCTTTATCAATCCATGGTGCAAGATTTTTTTTACAGCGGTTTTGATATAATTAATCATAGTTCGCTAAAGCAGTATTTTACCGAACCGGTGCGGCAAGCACGCCTGAAGCTTGATGAAGAGAAGCTAAATTATGAACAAGCACTTGGAAGTGTTGAATACGATGCATTACGCAGTCGCTTTGATAATGTCCCAGATATACAGAAACCTTTTTATTCAATGCAATTCGCATACTATGTTGCACGCAAGGAAGGGGAAAAGAGAAAGGCAGCTGAAAGGCGTGCAACACGAGCAGAAAAAACAAAAAAATTGAGCGTTGCAGAACGGCGAGAATTTGAGAGATTAAGAGCAAAAAAGTCAGAAAAGAGACAACTTCAAAAGAAAAGAACTCGCAAATTGGCAAGCCAGAAAACGAAGCCTAAGCGGCGCAAGAGGGGATAGTCTAAGAAGCGTGACCCGGACGACTTTGTCGTCCGGGTCCGCTGGAGGCGAAGCCGGAAGCGGACAAGAAGGCCAAGAAAACGCTGCTTGCTCATCTAAGTCGGGCAGAACCCGGCAAGTCCCATCGTTGTTGAGCTTTGGGGCGGCTAGTATCGTGTCCCACAAATTTCTTGCATTAAATCAGCCACTTTCCGTCGTTGCGAGCGGAGCGAAGCAATCTCGTATCTATCTTAAAATAAAAGAGATTGCCACGTCGTCACACCAAGGCGTGACTCCTCGCAATGACGAAACGGGGCTTTTATTTTGTAAAGAATTTCCGGGACAGGACACTAGGGTTGTCGGCGGACATGGATCGATGATTTGGCAAATTCTTCGGAGGGTGGCTTGAGCATCGAGGTTGGTCTTCTTGTCCCGCCTTTGTCCTCCTGCGTCGGACCTCGGCGCGACCCGGACAACAAGTTGTCCGGGCGACCCCTACCTGCTGACTATTCTCTCCGTTGATTTCAGTAACGTGTCGAGGCGGAGCCTTGAATCGATATGCCGTTCCAGGGCAGAGCCCTGGAACGAGAAGAATTGTGGCACGGCCATCCTGGCCGTGCATTCCACGGGCGGGGACGCCCGTGGTACGGGAATTCATGGGCGGGACGCCCTGCCACAACGCTCACCCGCCTTCCCTCACCCATTCCGCCAGATGAGCAAACAATCGCGGGCGGGGATGGGGCCCAGGCAGAAGCGGCACGATGCCAGGTCCTGGTCCATCCAGTCCATGCGGATGCGGAGGTTGGCCGAGCGGCCGTCCGGGTTGTCGAGCATCTGGACGCGGCGGCGCAGGCCCCGGATCGCGGTCCGGTAGTAGGGGTCGAAGCAGTACATCCAGCCGTCCTCGGCCTTGATCAGCATGAGGAAATGTTCTTCCCGCTGCCTGAGCAGGATATTGCACAGGACCACCCCGCCTTGTTCCAGACAGCCGAGAATCGGGCTGCCCTGGCCCAAGTGGACCGCTTCCCCTTCCAGGAATTCCGTGATGACCGAGAATTTCTTGAATTTGTAACAGGCCAGCCAATGCCCCAGTAAACGGATCGCATGCTCGCTGGTGCCGCCCAGGCCCAACCGGGACTCCCGGCCGACCGTGTCCAGGCTGTACACATAGATGTAGCGGATGACCATGGGCGGGATTTCATGGCGCTCGAAAAGGTAGGAGACCGCGTTGCTGAACGCGGTGGGGACGCAATCGTATTCCGAAATCTGAAACTGAAGGGGAATGTGCATGGAGTTTCGATCCTGGACTTAAGTAGGGCGGCCTCCGCGGGTCAAGCGGACGACGGGCAAGGTCCCTGGGTTTCAACCCCGGTGTTCAAAGGAACCGTTCTCCGGACTCGCCCTTAAGCGAACGGTTGCCCTCTGACAAATATCCTAATCCTGGAATCCGGGGTGGTCAAGGGAATAGCGGACGCGGACCCGGCCGGTTAAGCGCCAAAAAGCGGCCGAAAACGGGCCATGAACCGGCCGGGGCCGAACCGCCGTTTGACGGCTGTTTGGTTCTTCATTGGATCACCATTAAGTTACCATTTAGCAACCATTGAACAATCATTGTTTGCCCATCGAAGGTGAGGGAACCATCGGGCTCACAGCGTTGGCGCCGGGTTCACTTGGATGTCCATGTCCAGGCTGAGGGCGTTGTGGGTGAGCAAGGATTCGGCGTAGAAGATGACGCGTTTTTTTTCATCGCGGCTGATCCAGGATCGATGGAAAATAGGTGTACCTTCAGGGAGTTGGAGTATGTCAGCGCTTTCGAAATCGCACAGCCAGGGCCGGATGACCATGCGGCCGCGGGTCGATTTCAGGTCCGTGAGCCGGGCCATGGCGCTCAGCACGGACGTGTTTTTCAGCTCGCCCGGTTCAAGCCGGCCATAGAACCAGTCCGGCAGGTAGTTGTCGGTGAAGCTGCGCCAGCGCGTGACCTGTTCGTGATATGTAAGCTGCCGGATTTTATATATTTTTCCGTCACGAAGGACCTGCTCCTGACCGGCGAAGACCCGCTCTACCCGGCGGGGCGGTGCAACCCAGCCGTCAGAGAGGTGTTCAATGTGTACGTTCTTGAGATCGTTGAGAATATCTGACATGGCCGAGCTGGGGGTCCACAGGGGCAGGTCCACGTCTTCGCGGACAAAGCAGCCGGCTCCGCGTTTTTTGGTAATGAATCCTTCATGTTGCAGGAGGTCCAGGCCGCGGCGCACCGTGCCGTTGCTGACGCCGTAGAGCTTCTGCATCTCGGCGATGGTGGGCAGGCGCTCGCCGGGCGCAAGTTCCCGGAGGAGGATGTCGTTCTTAAGTTGCTGATAAAACTTGAAATAGATGTGCACGTGGGCGTCGGAAAAGGTCATCCCCAGCCCTCCTTCATTATGTTCCTCAGCTAGCTTAATAACACTTTTTGCTTGACAAGGCAAGCCCCTGACCATACCATCAGCTCTGTTCAGGGCCGGAAACCGGGAGGTTCCTCGGACCGGGATTCAGATATTTTCTACAATAAATACAATATATTATATAAACGAGCCAGCCGAAAGCATGTTTCGATTTTCGGACGCGACGGACCGGCGGGTCCTATTCGCGGCGACAATCCACGAAGGAGGAGGAATCCATGCGGAAACACCACCCCCTGGTAACTTTTATATTTTCGATTTTACTGGCTTTTTTCATTTTATGCCCCCTGGCCGGCGGCCAAGACAAAGCGGGCTGGATGACCTTCGACGATTCGGTCCAACCGGTGCCTGGCGGAATTTTTCGAACCGCTTCAGCACGTTACGTCGGTCTGATGAACCCCAATCACTGGCCGGTCAGCGACTGGGCCGCGCTCACCTACTTTTACGAACGCCTGGTTTACCGCGACGGCCAATACCGGGAATCAATCCCGTATCTGGTTGAAAAATGGGAATATTTAGACCCGCTGACCGTGGTTTGCAAGCTTCGGGAAGGCGTTCAATTTCATGACGGTTCGCCCTTCAACGCGGCCAACACCAAGTACCAGATCGATTGGATCATGGATCGCAAGAGCGGCTGCTGGGACCGAGCCTATCTGAGAACTTTGAAGTCAGTATAGGTACTTGACCCCTATACATTAAAGTGGAACTTTAAGAAACCCTGGGCCGCATTCGGCGGATCGGTGCTGGCCGGCATTCCAGGATGGCCGGTGTCGGCCGAAGCCTTGAAGAAGGACACGAAGTATGTGGATACGCATCCGATCGGCACCGGACCGTATATGTTGCAAGAGGCCAATCCTGGCAACTATTTGATTGCAAAAAGGAATCCTAACTGGTGGTTCGCCAAATTCGTGGGCCGGCCGGATATGCCCTATTTCGACGCGGTGAAAATTTCGGTCATCCCGGACCCGTCGGTGCAACTGGCCAACTTCCGGGCGGGCAAGCTCGATCGCATGCCCGTGGAAAAGTCTCTGTACAAATTACTTAAAGATGACCCTAACTTAAAGGTGTACATCTCTCCGGGCAACCACATGATGGGCTTGCGTTTCAATCACGCCAAAGGCCCCTGCCAGGACATCCGGGTGCGTCAGGCCATTTCCCATGCCCTGGACCGCCAGGCCCTCATCGCCGGCACGCAATTCGGGCTGGGCCGGATCGCCAGTTGCCTCTTCCCCGAGGACCACTGGTGTCACAACCCGCAGCTCCAGCCGGTCTCCTATGATCCTGAAAAAGCTAAGAAACTTTTGGCCGAAGCCGGCTACCCCAATGGACTGACCCTCAAGGGTTTCATGGGCAATACCCCGGCCATGGTCACCATCACCGAGGCTGTCCGGGCCATGCTCGGCCAGGTTGGCATCATTTGGCAGGTGGACTCCCTGGACCCCGTGGCCGGGTCGGACCGTATGAAAAACCTGGAATACGACCTGGCTACGGGCGGCTACGCTTGGATTTGGGAGCCGGACCTGGTGACCACCAACCTGTACCATCCCCAGGGTGGTTTTAACTATGGCCGAAGCAAAAATGCCAAAGCTATCGGGCTGATAGAAGCCGGCAAGACCGTAACGGACCTGGCCAGGCGTCAAAAAATCTACTTTGATTTGGAAAAGGTCTTGTATGACAATTACGAGGACGCCTGGATCTGGTGGGAGATTTCAATCAGCGCTTATCGAAACACGGTCATGGGCTATGACAATGAGCGGCACATCAAATACCGGGAAGGATACGATCTGACCCATCCCCTGTGGTTCAAAGACGGAAAGCCTTAATTTTTAGATTTTCCAACTAGTTAACTAATAAATAAAAGAGGCGCTCATGGATATTGGCGCCTCTTTTCGTTTTCGTTTTTCTTTAGTTGGATGTCAGGTAGGTCAGGGCGGAGCTGGCCAGAATCTCCGCGCCGATGGCCAGACAGCGCTCGTCAATGTCATAGCGGGGATGGTGGTGGGGCCTGCTATACCCCTTTTCCTCGTTGCCGCTGCCCACGAAGAAGAAACAGCCCGGCACCTGTTCCAGAAAACGGGCCACGTCGTCGCTGCCCATGGTCGGCTCGTTGGCCAGCACCTTGTCCGCGCCCACGATTTCAGCCGCGCAACTCTCGACCAGAGCGGTCATGGCCGTATCGTTCACCACCGGCCCCACGCCTCCCAAGTAGTTGATTTCATGGCGTCCTCTGAAGGCAGCGGCGATACCGCCCACAATGCGGTCCAGCCGTTCGAAGATGGAGTTCCGCATGTCGGTATCGAGTGTCCTGACCGAGGCCCGAAGCGTGACCCGGTCGGCAATGATGTTGCCGGCCGTTCCTCCCCGGATCAGGCCGATGTGCACCACCACCGGCTGCTGGGCCGGAACCTCCCGGCTGACCAGGCTTTGCAGCGAGGTGATGACGTGGCCGGCGATCAAAATGGCGTCCACCCCGCCTTCCGGGTGGGCCCCGTGCCCGGCTTCGCCCAGAACATGAATGGAAAAGGCGTCGGAGCTGGCCATGACCGGCCCGGACCGCACTCCGACTTGACCCACGGGCAAGTGACTTCCCAGGTGCAGTCCCAAGGCCGCGTCCGGCCGCGGGTTTTCCAGCGCCCCGTCCTCGATCATAAGCCGCGCCCCGTCATAGCCTTCTTCGCCTGGTTGGAAGACGAATTTGACTTGGCCGGGAAAACGATCCCTAAGTCCGCTGAGTACCTGGGCTACCCCGAGCAGGATGGCCATGTGGCCGTCGTGGCCGCAGGCGTGCATCACCCCGTCAACCGTGGACCGGTAGGACGTCTCGTTTTCCTCCTGGATGGGCAGCGCGTCCATGTCGGCCCTAAGGAGCACAGTGCGGCCCGGCTCCCGGCCTTCAAGCAGACCGACCACGCCGGTGCGACCCACGCCCGTGGTTACCTTCAGGCCCAGTTCCTTGAGCCGCGCGGCCACGATCCCGGCCGAACGCGCTTCCTGGAGTCCCATCTCGGGGTGCTGATGAAAATCCCGCCGCAGCCGAACAAGTTCGGGAGCGATGGCCTGGATTTCGTTTCGTATCGCTTCCAACAAAGGCTTTCCTCCTCCTAAGCCAGGTTCTGCGCGGCTTTCCGGGAATAATAGGCTGTGAGTCGCTGGATGGCGCCCGCGGCCTGACTGGGGCTGGGGAATACCGGCAGGCCCGCCTGGGCCAGCAGGGCCATGGCCTCGGCCATGGTGCGCCAGCGTTGATGATCGAAGTGTTCCGGGCTTAAAATGCCGGTGTTCAGCATGGCCACCACCGGGCGGCGGCCGGCGCGGCCGGCTTCGATCACGTCTTGCGTCCACCGGCCGATATGCTCGGCCAGTTGCGAGCTGGGGTGCGGGCCGCCCATGGAAAAGTTGGCCACGGTCAGGTCAAAACCGTCGCTGTCGGCCATCATCTTCAAGACCTGCCCGCCGATGTTGGCCTGCTGGGCCTGAGGCGGCATGAGCGACATGTCCACCGGGTTGCGGATCCAGCCCCACCACAGCTCCGGCACCATGGCCCTCACGCGCGCCTCGATGTCGGAAGGGAAGGGCGGGACCGTGAAGCCGGCCTCCTCCCATTCGTCGGCCGAAAGCACGCTCCGCCCGCCGCCGCCGCCGACAATGCCCACCCGACGACCGGTGAGCGGCGGCAGGAAGTAAAAAGCCACGGCCAAGTCGATCATGTCCTCCAGACTGCGGGCCTCCACCGCCCCGGCCTGGGCCAGGGCTGCTTGCCAGACCTTGAGCGATCCGGCCAGGCTGGCAGTGTGGGACGCGGCCGCCTGAGCCCCGGCGCTGCCCCGGCCGGCCTTGAGCAGGATCACCGGCTTCTTGCGGCAGGCCTCCCGCAAAACCTCGAAGAACCGCCGCCCGTCCTTCAGACCCTCCACGTACCCGGCGATGATTTCCGTGGCCTCGTCCTGGGCCAGGTAGTCGAGCAGGTCGGCTTCGTTGATGTCCAGCGCGTTTCCGTAAGAGACGAGTTTGCTGAACCGCACGCCCCGCTGGGCCGCGTACAGCACGAACTCGGCCGATGCCCCGCCGCTTTGCAGGAACATGCCCAGCCGCCCCGGCTCAAACGGCAGATCGTAGGTGAAGGATATGCCCTGGGCCGGGTGATAAAGCCCCATGCAGTTGGGGCCGATCAGACGCAGGCCAAGCCGCCTGGCGCTGTCCCGAACCTGGGTTTCCAAATTTTGTGCTTCCGCGTCGCCGGTTTCGGAAAAGCGGCCGGTGAACAGGTGGACCACTTGAGCGCCCGCGGCCGCGGCGTCTTCCATCATCTGGGGTACGGCCACGGCCGGAAGGCAGCCGATGACCAGGTCCACGGGTTCAGGCAGGTTTCGCAGGCTGGGATAGGTCTTGTAGCCCAGAATCTCGGGCCACTTGGGCGTGATTGGATAGACGTGGCCAGGATAGCCGTAGGTCTGGAAATGAAGCAGATAACGGTAGCCCATGGAACGCGGGTCGCCGGAAGCGCCGGTCACGGCCACGGAGCGGGGATGAAGCGCGGTCTGGAGGGCTTCGAGGTGCGCGGCTTCGTTCGCGACCTCGGTGTGTTGGCTCGGGTTCATGATCCTCGTTGATTCTCCTTATTGAGGCGACAAACGAACGGAAACCTTGTCCCGGTCTCCGGCGTCGAAGATGCTGAGCGTTTGGGTCTTGGTGTCGGCCTGGAAACGCCCGGCCGACGTTTCGACTTGATAGCCCTGGGGATAGGCGACCTCTGGAACGAAAATCTCGGTCGGGGCCGTGATCCTGGGATCGGGCCGGAACTCGAAGGTGAAGACCCTTGCGGCGCGGTCGTACTGCATGCGTAGCGGTTCGCCGGAGATCTTCATCGCATAGGGTCGGACAAAGCCTTCCAAGGCCCGACCTCCCGCGTCCAGCCCCCTCCCGCCGGCCTGTTGATCCCGGCTGAACACGGACAGGTCCTCGTCGTTCCACTTGTCGCCGCGCTCGTTCGTGTTGTCAGCCGTGTAGTTCCAGATGGTGCAATTCAGCAAGTTGGCGTCCACGGCCTGGTAGTAGGCGTCCAGGGCCTGGATGTGCTTCGAGTAGTCGCCGGTGCGGTAAGCGGTCTTGTCGTCCAAGTCGAAGGGCAGCCCGAATTCGCCGATCAGGGTCGGCAGGCCGCCCATGTTGTCCCGGGCCTCGATTTTGAAATGCGCGAGTTGTTCGACAAAGGATTTTCGGACCGCTTCGGCCCCGGTCACCAGGCTGCGGGCGAAGACGTCCACGGCCATCTCCGGGTTGTAGGTCTTGGTGAACAGGGTCAGCATGTCGTACCAATGGCCGGCGTTGACCGCCTGGGGCGGGTCCTCGGGTCCCCAATGGGGGTGGCCCTGGCCGGGCGTGCCCTCCAGGAAGAGTAGGGCCGACGGGTCTTCCTTCCGTATTTCGGCGGTGAATCGGAGGATGAACGGCTTGAGGTAGGTGTTGGCGAAATCCACGGATTTTGCCCCGCGCGTGAAATGATCGGGCTTAAGGAGCCGCGGGGTCCCGCCCTGATCGGTCCAGACGCCGTTGTCCTTCCAGATGCAGTCATGTCCCGGCTGCCACAGGACCGCGCCGTTCGGGTTCACCATCTCGCGGCCCAGGTCCTGCACGCCGCCGGCCCCCAGGTCCATGAGCGGGACCTCCTGGGCATGGCCCGCGGCCAGCAGCATGGTTTGAAACGCGGTCGGCGTGGGGCCGCGCATCAGGTAACCGGCGATGGGCTGGTTGAGGTCCTGGCAGCCGATGTAACCGGCCGAAGGCTCGTTCAGACTGTCGTAGCCGACCACGTTCGGCAGGTCCTTGAGCGCCCGGGCCACCTGTTTGATGGCGTTGATGTAGTGGCTTTGCAGAAACTCCTGGGCCGGTGCGCCGTCGATTCGGGTGCGCGGGGCGAAGTCGTTGCCGCCGAAAAACAGGGTGAACATGGTGGCCGCGCCCAGCTTGGTGTAATTGGTCGGCCAGATCATGCGCGGGTATGGATCGCCGGTCAGGCTGTGTACAAAGGCCGCGCCGGTCTCGACCATGCGCGCCAGGTCCATGCCCACCGCCTCCATGGTCCAACCCGGTGCGCCGTCGCCGCCCGTGAACCGGCTCCAGACGTCCTGGTGGGGGTCGATGAAGACCTGAATCCCGTGCCCATGCGCCTTTTCCGCCACGGCGTGCAGGTATTCCAAATAGGCCTGGTCGTACTGTCCGGGGCCGGCGTGTTCGATGGCCTCCCAGGTGGTCAGCAGCCGGAGAAAGGTCTGGCCCCAGGAGCGCAGGCGTTCCAGATGTTCGTCGGCCTCGTCCAGCGGAAAGGGCCGCCCCACAAAGGAGACCTGCCGGTGCTCCAGGAAATGTTCGCGCCGGTAGGTGGCGCCGTCCGGGGAAAAGGGCACCTTGCTGCTACCGCCCAGGTTCACGCCGCGCAGGATCAGGGTTCGGCCCTGGTCGTCCTTGAACCAACCGCCTGCGGTCTTCATGCCTTTGTTCCTTTCCGCGTTCGTTTTTCGACGCCTTCTAGAAGGACATACGCCTCGGGCGGCTCGACCGAGACAGCCAGATGGGCCTTGAGCTTGTCGTATAACTCGGCTCGAATATCTTGATACTGCGGGTCCTCGGCCCGGTTGATCCTCTCCGCCGGATCGCTGCTCCGATCCACCAGGAAGACGTCCTCGTCCTCGGGCGGCACCGGCCTTTCGTCCAGGCGCGCGTTCAGGTCGAGCCGGAAGCGATCGGTGCGGATGCAGGCCCGGCGGGGCCAGCCGTGGCCGTCGATATAGCGGCCCACCCGAAGATTGGGAAAGGCCCGGCTGCTTTGGAAACCGTAGCCGATGGTGGAGAAGACCGCCGCGGGCGGCTGCGAGGAGAACAGGTCCCGACCCTTGAAGGAGGGTTCGGACCGGGCGTCGGCCAGGGCGAGCAGGGTCCGGGCCAGGTCCAGCCCCTCGCACAGGTCGGCCCGCGCCTCGCCTTGAGGCAAGCCGTCCGGCCAGTGCATCAGAAACGGCACGCGGTGCACGGGATAGGCAAAGGTCTGTTTCTGGTACAACCCGGCCTCGCCCAGGCTCGCGCCATGGTCGGCGCCGAAGACCACCAGGGTGCGCTCCCACTGCCCCGCGTCCTTTAGGGCCTGGGTGATGCGGCCCACCTGGCTGTCGATCCAGGCCACCAGGCCGTAGTAGTACATCTGGGCCTTGAAGCGCTGGTCGGGGGTCATGTTCGACCCGCCGAAAACCTCGGTAAACCGTCGTTCAAACCGGCTGACCGTGTCCGGCGGGGATTCGATTTCGTCCGGGAAGGCCGCCTTTTCATAGAGCGTGGAGAATGGCGGCGGCGGTAGGACCGGCGTGTGAGGCTGAAGAAAGGAGACACGCACGAAATAGGGCTCCTGGGCCTCGTGCATCCAGGCCAGGGCGTTATCCGTGACCGTGTTGCCCGGATAGGGCCGGTCGCCCGGGTAGGTGCCGCCCAGGATCAGACCGCCGGCCGCCGGCCGGACCGCGTCCGCGGCGTCGAGGTCGATGCCCTCCAGAAAATCCCGGTGGAGCGAGCCCTTCATTCGCGTAATGTCCCAGGGCCAGGGCTTGAGCGCCCGGGGGATGTGCGTCTTGCCGAAAGTGGCGGATTGGTAGCCGCTTGCGGTCAGGATTTCCGGAAAAGTCACCGGCGGGTCGGGCATGACGAAATTTGGCCAGAAGGCCTCGTTGTGATAGACACCCAGGTCTTCGGGATGAAGCGCGGTCAGGGTGCTGGTTCGGGAGGGCACACACACGGGCGAATTGCAGAAGCAACTGTCGAAGCGCACGCCGCCCTCGGCCAGGGCGTCGATGTGGGGCGTCCGCATGTCGGCGTGCGCGTTGCCGTAGCAGCCCAGGGCGTCGGTGCGCAGTTCGTCGCAATAAATCCAGACGATGTTGGGACGGGTCATGGCTTCGCCTCATAGGGCACGGTCAGCAGGGTCTGGCCGGGCTCCAGCACGGCCGCCCAGGGCGCGCCGTCCGGGATGGGCCGGCCCTTGTGCTTTTCCAGCCAGTCGGCGTAAAAGGCGCGGTCGGTCTCGCGCAGCCGTTGGAGGTACTCTTGAAACTCGGGACCGTGCTCGTTGGCGTGAAAGGAGCCGCCTTCGTTCATCACGGTCCACAGCGGATCGCCACGCAGCGGGGAGGTTTCCAGCATGGCTGTTGTCCATTGCTCCAACTTCCGCATGCCTTCGGCCATGATCTCCGGCCGGCTGCGGGCCAGGTTCACGGTTTCCCGAGGGTCTTCTTCGAGGTCGAAGAGCATCTCGGCCGGGAAGGCCTTGAAGCCGGTATGGTAGGTGCGGATGGCCAGCCAGCGATCCCAGATCACACCGCGTTGGCAGGACCAGGCCTGGTTCGAAACGACCAGATAGTCCCGCCCTTGCTCCCTTCCGGCCTTCAGGGCTTCGGCGAAGCTCTGTCCGTCCCAGGTCTCGGGCACCTGGAGCCCCAAAAGCTCTAAGACCGTGGCCGACAGGTCGGCCTGGTAGTGCAAGGCCCGGTCCACGCGGCCCGCGTCGGTCAGGCCCGGCACGCGCAGGAGATAAGGCACGCGGCAGGTGATGCGGTCCGCGGTGTGGTGGTCGCCGTAGATGCTCAGTTCCCCGTGGTTCTCGCCGTGGTCCGCGGAGACGATGACGATGGTTTCATTGAGCAGGCCCTGTTCTTCGAGCTTGTCCAGAATCCGGCCGATCCACAGGTCCGCGTACCAGATGCCGGTGTCGTAGCCGTCGATCCACTTGACGAAATCCTCGCGGTTTTTGATCTCCGGCAGATCACGGGGCAGTCGGGGCCGCGACTTCGGGGCGTATCCCGAAGTTTCGCGGGCGCCGTGAGGCCCGTAGATGCTGCGATGATGCCGGATGATCTCCTCGGTGGGCCAGCTCGGCGCTTCGCACTCGGCGAATGGTTCGCCGTATTCCATGGGCGTGCGGAACCTGGTGTGGGGGTCCCAGAGGTTCACGTGCAGGAACCAGTCGTCCCGGTCTTTGTTGCGGTCCAGCCAGTCCAGGGCCGTTGGCGCGACCTGGTCGGCCCGCTCGAAGCCGAACAGGCCCGGATTGTGCATTTCCCGGAAGCCGGCGTAAAACCACCAGGCCGCGTGGCGTTCGGCAAAGGGCGAGACGGAGACGGTGTACAGACCGGCCTGCCGTTTCAGGGCCGAGACCAGGCCGAACCGCGGAGGCATTTCCAGGAACCCGCGTGTTTTTCCCTCCGGGACCGGATCGGCCGCCAGCCCGCCGTGGTTGACCACGCCGGTGTGAATGCCGAAGCGGCCGGTCCAGCAGGCGGACCGGGACGGCAGGCAGGGCGCGTCCGAGGCGTAACAGTTGTCGAAGCGGATGGCCTGGGCCGCGAGCCGGTCGATGTTGGGGCTGGTTTGGCGGCCGTACCCGTAGCAGGACAGATGGTCCGGCCGGAGCGTGTCGATGTCCAGGTAGAGCACGCGCATCTTGGGTCCTTTCTATCGCGGATTTTAGGTCGCGAACGCCGCGCCGCATGCCCCGCGCTACATGGATCGCCTTGAAGAATCCCTATCATATACGTCCGGCCGGCGTTTGGCAACGCTCGGCGTCGCACGGTCCACACGTCCGAGAATCTCTTGCGGCCGACTTCATCGAGGTGGTAATCTGAGCGGCGAACAAACACCGACAAGGGAGGGAGCATTGTGAGCGAAAAGAAATCGCGGCATGCAATCTGCCGGTGGACATTTAACGCGGGCAAGGGCGGGTTCACGCCTTCGGATATGCGGCCGGCGTGGAGCGGAGAGCGGCTTGCCACCACAGACGTCATCCGTCTCATCAAGGACAAGATCGCCCCGAGGCTGCCGGACCGGGTCGAGTTGGGCCTCGAACTGCACTATGACTGCGAGGTGGACGAGAAGAATGCGGCCGACGTGGCTCAGGCCCTCGAAGCCGCCGGGATTTCCCTGGCCATGGTCACGCCTGGCGCCCACGTCTATTGGGCCTATGGCGGTATCGCCTCGCTGGACCCCGAGGAACGCCGGGCGGCCGAGGATTTTGGCCGGCGCACCGTGGACCTGGCCTACGGTCCACTCAAACGGGCTTGGAACCCGGCGGCCCCGCCGAGCCTGGTCGTTTGGAACGGCTCGTTCGGATACGATCTGGCCACCATTGGGCTTCGGCAAATGTACGCCAATCTGAAGGAGAGCCTGGCCCGCCTGTGTGAGTACGAACTCGGGCAGGGCGGAGGGATGTATATCGCCCTCGAACCCAAGCCCAACGAGGGCCACCCGGCCATGATGATCCCGACCGTGGCCAGCGCGCTTTTGATGTGGCGCAAGCTGGAGCAGGAGTTCGGCGTCTCTCGGGCCAGAAAAGGCGTGAACAAGGAGTTCGGCCATTCCGAGATGATCGGGCTGGATCACGTGTACGACACGGTCGAGGAACTGGACGACGGGGCCGTGGTCCACATGCACCTCAATTCCCAGGGTTACAACGACGGCCTGATCCTGGGCGGGCCGGGCAAATTCGACATTGATCACGGGGTGCGCATCAACGGCATGAACGTGGCCATCGCCGGACTCGTCGAAGCGGCCGGCTATGACCGCTGGATGGGCCACGACATGCAGACGCGGCCTTACGACAACGAGGAACAGGGCCTGGACCGCGTGGTTCGGAGCATCCTAAGTTGGGAAGCCTGCGCCGAGGCGGCGCGCGGCTTGGACGTGGGCCGGTTGATGGACCTGCTCGCGGCCCGGGAGACCGCCCAGGCCGAGGACATGATGCGCCGGGCCGTGATCGAGGCCGGCCGGATATTCGAAGACTGGCACGGCCGCGCCTGAGCGGCGGAGCGCGTCATGCCGGCCTATTCCCTCGGCCTGGACCTCAGCACCCAAAGCCTGAGCGCGGTCCTGCTTGACATCGAGACCGGGAGCGTGGTCTGGACCCGCAGCCTGGACTACCTGGCGGACAAGCGGTTCAGCGGGTTCGGCCTGGGGGAGGATTATCTCCTCTGGCCGCGCGTTCCGGGCGAGGCCGACCAGCCGCCCCAACTTTTTCTTCGAGCACTCGACGCCCTGTTCGCCGACCTGAAGGCGTCGCCGCACCGGCCCGCTGACATCCGCGTGATCAACCATTCGGCCCAGCAGCACGGCCACGTCTATTTGAACGCCCTGGCCGGTCCGTGCCTGGCCCGTTTGAACAAGCGCGGCGCGGGCAGCGAGGCGGACCTGGCCGCGCTTCTTGCCGAGGCCCTGGCCTATGGCGCGGCCCCGATCTGGCGCACCTCCAACACCACGGCCCAGGCCGATTTCGTCCGCCAGGGGGTCGGCGGGCAGCGGCGCATAATTGCTCTCTCCGGTTCGAACGCGCCGCTGCGTTTCACCGGCGCGGTCATCCGCCGGGTGGCCGAGCAGTTCCCCGGGGTGTATGGGGCCACCACCCGGATTCATCTTCTGAGTTCGCTTCTGGCCGCCGTGCTGTGCGGAAACGCGGACGTACCCATGGACTGGGGCAACGCCTGCGGCACGTCGCTCATGAACTATGCGCGGAAACATTGGTCCGCCGAGCTTCTGCGGGCCACGGCCCAGGGCCTGCCGGGCGGAACGCGGGGCCTTCGGTCCAAGCTGCCCGGTCTGGTTCCGCCATACGCGGTGATTGGCCGGCCGGCTCGGTATTTCGTGGAAAAGTACGGCCTGAACCCGCGGGCGCATATGGCGGCCGGGTCCGGGGACAACCCCCAGACCAAGGTGCTGGTGGCCGGGGACTTGCTCAGCCTGGGCACGAGCTTCGTGACCATGACGGCCACAACCGGCCGGCAGCGGGATTTTCAGGGATTTGCCAACGCCATGTATGACGGACTGGGACGGCCGTTCCTGTTCGGCTGCCGGACCAACGGGGCCATGGTCTGGGACCGGGTGCGCGCGGCTTACGGCCTAAAAAAACCCGAGTACGGGCCAGTCGAAAGTGCTTTGGCCCGGTCCTCGCCGGGCGGTTCAATCTTTTTCTGGCAGCCCGAGGCGGAATCCTTTCCTGTCTCCGGGCCGATCCCGCCGACCCGCATCCGGTTCAAACCTTCTCTGGAAGCGGATTTCGCCGGCATCGTCGATTCTTCCCTGGCCGCGGTGTATCTTCACTCCCGGGCCTTCAGCCGCCGCACGGGCAAGCCGCTGTTCGTCACCGGCGGTCCGGCGGCCAGTCCCGAGGTGCTTCGGCGCGTGGCCGCCCTGTGGCGGCGTCCGGTCCTGCCGGTCCGGGTGGGCGGCGCGGCCCTGGGCGCGGCCGTGGCCGGGGTTTTCGCCCAGGCTCAGGTCAAGGGCCGGGCGTTCGATCCAGGCGAGGTCACGGCCGGGCTGTTTCAAGCCGGCCGGGTCGTCGAACCACGGCCCGAGGATGTGGCGGCCTATCACGGCCCACAAGGTTTTTTGCAGCGCTTCGCAGCGGCCGAGGCCAGGTTCGGGGTCTCTGGCTGACGGCTATTGAGACTCCCGGGTCGCGCGCTTCAACCAGGCCCGATTCGCTTCCAGGTTCTGCTTGGCCACGTCGGACCGGGCCAACCCGCCGCCCTTGGGATGCGGAAGCTCCTTCTGCGTGAGTCCCATCATGGTGGCGTAGTTGTTATAAGCCGTCTCGATTTCGGCGCTGAAGCCCTGCCGGTCCTGCATGCTGTTGACCGAGAACTTGACCATGCGGATACGCATGGGGTCCCGCAGATAATTATCGGCCACGCGATCGGCGTAGGCCAGGGTCTCCTTTTCCAGCTCGTCGTCCGCATAGACCCGGTTGATAAAGCCGAACTCGAAGGCCTCCCAGGCGGTCATGAAGCGGTGTTCGTACAGGATTTCCTTGGCCTTGCGCGGGCCCATGTCCCAGGGCACGGAAAAATACTGGAAGTGCGAGGGCAGGAACAGGGCGCTCTCCGAGGCGAAGAGCACGTCCATGGCCGAGGCGACCATCCAGCCGGCAAAGATGCAGTAGCCGTGGATCATGGCCACGGTCGGCTTGGGCACGTTGCGCCAGCGCAAGGTGTTTTCCACGCAGATGGCCCGCTGATTACGGAAGACATCGAACCGGCTCGTGCCGCCCCAACCGTGGGTCTGACGATACTCCTTGTCCTCGGCCGTGCTGATGTCGTGCCCGGCGCAAAAGCTCTTGCCCGCCCCGGATAGGATGATAGCCCCCACGGCGTCGTCTTTCGCGGCCCGGGCAAAGGCGTCGTCCAGCTCCTCCCGAAGCTGCCAGCCTTGGGCGTTCAAGTACTGCGGCCGGTTCAGGATCAGGCGGGCCACCTTTCCGGGTTCGTAGATGATTTGTTCATACTCCATGACGTTCCTCCTATATGGTCTTCGTTCGGGGAAATCGGGTTCTTTCGGGACCGAGGCGGGCCTTTCCCGGCAAGACCAGACCCGGCTTCGGATAAGATGCCTTTCAGCGATTGCAGATTCGCCGGTATGATAAGCAAAAACAGCGGCGGAAGAAACGAAAAAATAAAACATGCGAATAGAAGCGTCGCCAGGGCCGAACGCTTTGATGTCTGGTTCGGGAGGCGGTTTGATCGGGTCCGCTTCAAACCGAAGCGCGGGTCCGCGTCCGGGAATTTTCTTGACCCTTTATCATTTGGTGCTATCATTTTACGGTCGCATGTCTTGTGCGATTTTTTAAGACAAGCCGGGCAAAAGCAAGGGTCGATCCCTGCCAAGGGGGACGGGAGAGCGAGTTGGTGTCCCCGCCAAGGTTCGGATGCGACAACGAAACCTTTTTGAAATTCAATCATGACAACCGGTAACCCACCGGAAGGGCCGGCGGGTTTTGGAAAGGAGAGCATACCCATGAGACTGATCTTTATCCATGGCTCGGGCGGCTCCAAAGAGTCCTGGACTTATCAGACGCGGCATTTTCCCTTCAGCGAGGCCGTGGACCTGCCGGGCCATCCTCACGGCCGGCTCTGCCCGACCATCCCGGAATACGCGGATTGGCTTAAAGATTACATCGACGGACAGGGATACCAGGATGTGGTGCTGGCCGGGCATTCCCTGGGCAGCGGCATTGTCTTGCAGTATGCCCTGGATCATCCGCAGGACCTCAAGGCCATCATCTGCGTGGGCGGCGGCGCCCGTCTGCGCGTCCACCCCAAGTTTCTCGAACCCCTGGAAAAGGCCCTGACCGATCCCGCGCTTTGGCAGCAGACCGTGGATGCCCGCCAGGACCATATCCCACCGGACCTGTCCGCCGTGCTCAAAAAGCGCATGATGGAAAACGGCCCCCAGGCCTTTCTCAACGATATGAAGGCCTGCGATCAATTCGACGTCATGGGTCGTCTGGGCGAAATTAAGCTGCCGGCCCTGGCCCTATGCGGCGATGAAGACGTCATGACCCCGCCCAAGTACTCCAACTTTTTGGCCGACAAGATTGCCGGTTGCCGGGCGGTGATCGTTCCGGGCGGGACGCACATGGCCTTTGCCGAAAAACCGGATGAGGTGAACCAGGCTATCGAGGAGTTTCTGGCGGGTCTCTAGATTCACCCGATAGGCCGACTACCAATGGCCGCAGGCTGGGGGGAGGATCGATGTCTCTGGCAGGACGCTTTCGCTACAGCGATTCGGGGCGCTGGTACAAAGGCAATGTCCACACCCACACGAACCTGTCGGACGGCCGGATACCCTTTGACCAAGCCGTGGATTTCTACGCCAAGGCTGGCTACGACTTCCTCAGCGTGACCGACCATTGGGTGCCATGTCAGGCGAAACGCCTCGAAACGCCGCCTCCGCTGCTTCTCCTGGACGGCATCGAACTGGACGGCCAAGACGACCAGGGATACGTTTTCCACGTGGTGGGCTTGGGCGGCCTGGACGGCGTGCATCGGGAGATGGGTCTCTTCGCGGCCATGGAGAGCATCCGGGCCCAAGGTGGGCTGCTCGTCTGGGCCCACCCCCACGCCTCGGGCAACCGCGTCTTTCACGGGTTGGCTCACGGATTCGACGGCGTGGAGGTTTACAATTTCAGTTCCCAGCGTTCGATCGGCAAGGGTTTCGGCGCCTATTACTGGGACGCGGTTCTGGAAAAGCAGCCGGGCTTGCTCGGTTTCGCCAGTGATGACACGCATTTCATCGAGGGTTTCGAGACCGAGGCGGGCGGTTGGATCATGGTTCGAGCGCCCGAGCTGTCCGCGAAGGCGATTCTGGAAGCGATTCGCCAGGGGAATTTTTACAGCACCAGCGGGCCGGCTTTCGATTTCATCGGTTTGGAAAAGGGGAATCGCGTTTTCTTCGAATGCTCGCCGGTCGCTCACACGCGTCTCATCGGGCCTCGGGGGAAAAGCAAATGGCGGCCGGCCGGGAGCATCGGACAGACGACGGTGACGAGTGGACACTTCCGGATTCCAGAAGACTTCACCTACGCCCGCCTGGAAATCGAGGACGAGCACGGTCGGATCGCCTGGAGCAATCCTCTTCTGGTGCCTTGAGCAATTGGGTCCGTCGGCCGCTTCGGCCTGCCTTTCCGTATGGATTAGCCGAGTTCGTTGAAAACAGGAGCAGGGGAGACCCATGGCCAGACAAATCTATTCCGAAGAGCATGACATCTTCCGCCAGAGTTTCATCAAATTTCTGGACAAGGAAGTGGTTCCCTATCTGGACGCCTGGGAGGAAGAACAGGAGGTACCCCGCAGCGCCTGGAAGAAGATGGGCGAGCAGGGCTATCTCTGCCCCTGGCTCGAAGAGAAATACGGCGGTTCCGGCGCCGGCTTCGAGTATTCGGTCATCATCACCGAGGAAATGTCCCGGGTCCGGGCCAACGGATTCTCGGCCAGTCTGCACAGCGACATCGTGGCCCCGTACATTCACCACTACGGGACCGAGGCCCAGAAGGAGAAATGGCTGCCCGGTTGCGCCAGCGGGGACATCATTCTGGCCGTGGCCATGACCGAACCGGGCGCGGGCAGCGACCTGCAGGCCATCCGCACCCGGGCCGTCCGGGACGGCGACGATTATATCCTGAACGGGCAGAAGACCTTCATCACCAACGGCTACTGCTGCGATCTGGTCATCGCGGCCGTCAAGACCGATCCCGAGGCCAAGCCGGCCCACAAGGGCATCAGCCTCATCGCCGTGGAGGCCGGTACGCCCGGCTTTGTCAAGGGCAAGCGCCTGCACAAGATGGGGCTGCACATCCAGGACACGGCCGAGCTGTTTTTCGAGGACTGCCGCGTTCCGGCGACGAATCTGCTCGGGCAGGAAGGGCAGGGTTTCGCCTATCTCATGGATCAGCTCCAGCAGGAACGTCTGATCGTGGTCTGCCGTGCCCAGGCCGCGGCCGAGGAGATGCTGCGGATCACCCTCGAATACGTCAAGCAGCGGGAGGCCTTTGGCCAGCCCATCGGCCGCTTCCAGCACAACGCTTTCAAGCTCGCGGAAATGGCCACCGAGGTTCAACTCGGCCGCACCTTTTTCGACGACCTGGTGGCCGACCACATCGCGGGCCAGGATATCGTGACCAAGGTGTCCATGGCCAAGTGGTGGATCGGGGAGATGGCCAACCGCGTGGCCTACCACTGCGTACAGCTTCACGGCGGGTACGGATTCATGGACGAGTACGCCATTTCCAAATGGGCCCGGGACATCCGGGCCGCGACCCTGTATGCCGGCACGACCGAGATCATGAAGTATGTTATCGCCCGGCGCCTGGGGCTGTAGCGCCCGGCCAGGCGGGTCAGGAGCCGCCCATGACCGATCGGCTGAAAAAGCTTCAGAGCGTTGAGAAGCGTTGGGCAGAAGAGCGCCTGTCCCCGGACCGGGTCGAGCCGCGCACCAGCGAGTGGGGCGAACCCATCAAGCCCCTGTACTCGCCCCTGGACTTGGCCGGTCAGGAATACCTGGACGAAGTGGGGTTCCCGGGCGAGTATCCCTTTGTTCGCGGCGTGCATCCCAGCATGTATCTGGGACGTGCCTGGACCATGCGGCAATACGCCGGCTTTGGTTCGGCCCGGGAGACCAACGCGCGTTTCCGCTATCTCCTGGACCAGGGCCAGACCGGCCTGTCCGTGGCCTTTGACCTGCCCACCCAGATCGGTTATGACTCGGATCACCCCTTGAGCGAAGGCGAGGTGGGCAAGGTCGGCGTGCCCGTGGATTCGCTCGAAGACATGGAGCTGATTTTCCGGGACCTGCCCCTGGACCGGCTGTCCACCTCCATGACCATCAATGCGCCGGCCGCCATCCTGCTGGCCATGTACATCGCCGTGGCCGAAAAACAAGGGGCGCCCCCGGAAAAGCTGCGGGGCACCATCCAGAACGACATCCTCAAGGAATACACGGTCCGGGGGACCTATATCTTTCCGCCCCGCCCCTCCATCCGGCTCATCACCGACATCTTCGCCTTTTGCAGCCGGCACACGCCCTTGTTCAACACCATCAACGTGGCCGGCTACCACATGCGGGAAGCCGGCTGTACGGCCGTGCAGGAGATCGCCTTTAGCTTCGCCAACGCCATCGCCTACATCGAGGCGGGCCTGGCGGCCGGCCTGGATATCGACCGCTTCGCCCCGCGCATCAGTTGGATTTTCAACACGTCGAGCCGGTTTTTCGAGGAAGTGGCCAAGTACCGGGCCGCCCGCAAGGTCTGGGCCGACCTGACACGGGGTCGGTTCAAAGCCAAGGACCCGCGCTCCACCATGCTCCGTTTCCACACCCAGACCTCGGGCGCCAGCCTGACCGCCCAGCAGGCCGAGGTGAACCTGGTCCGCGTGGCCTACCAGGTGCTGGCCGCGGTTCTCGGCGGCGCCCAGTCCATTGCCGCCTGCTCCTATGACGAGGCCCTGGCCCTGCCCACCGAGGACTCGGTGCGCCTCAGTCTGAGAACCCAGCAGGTGCTGCTGCACGAAACCGGCGTGACCGATACCGTGGATCCCCTGGGAGGCGGCTACTTTATCGAAGCCTTGACCCAGGCCATGGTTCGGGATATCAATCAGGAGATCGCCCGGATCGACCGCCTGGGCGGGGCCGTGAACGCCATCGAACAGGGGTATGTGCAGAAGGAGATCGAACAACGGGCCTATCAGACGCAGCAGGAGATCGAACGTGGTCAGCGGATCGTGGTCGGATTGAACGCCTTCCAGAGCGACACGTCAGCCGAGGCGGCGTTGTTTAAGCCCGATCCGGCCCAGGCCCTGGAGCAGAAGGCCCGCTTGTCGGACCTCAAGGCCCGGCGGGACGCCGAGGCCGTGGGCCAGGCTTTGGCCGCGGTGCGCAAGGCGGCGCGGACCGCGGATAACCTCATGCCGCGTTTGATCGAGGCGGTCCGGGCCTACGCCACCCTGGGCGAAATCTGTCAGGTGCTGAGAGAGGTTTTTGGCGAATACGAACCGGCGCGTTGATCCGCGCGGTTGAAAAAATATGGGCCGCCTTGGGCGCTCGACAGGCGGCCGTTATAAAAAGGAATGGAGAAACGAAATGATCAATATTGGTAAAGCCATCCGCATGGAGCGGATCATTAATCGAACCACGGGTAAGACGGTCATCGTGCCCATGGACCACGGGGTGACCGTGGGGCCGATCGAGGGCTTGATCGATTTGTCCCAGGCCGTGAACCAGGTCGCCGAAGGGGGCGCCAACGCCGTGTTGGGCCACGTCGGCCTGCCCCGGTACGGCCATCGGCACTACGGCCCGGACATCGGGCTCATCCTCCACCTGTCGGCCTCCACGGTCCTGTCCAGCCGGCCGAACAAGAAGGTCCTGGTCAACACCGTGGAGAACGCCCTGCGCATGGGCGCCGACGGCGTGTCCATTCACATCAACGTGGGCAACGACGACGAGGCCGACATGCTCAAGGATTTCGGCCGGGTGGCGGTCGAGTGCGCTTACTGGGGCATGCCGCTTCTGGCCATGATGTATCCCCGGGGCCAGATGATCGCGGACGAGCGGGACCTGGAGGTGGTCAAGATCGCGGCCCGTATCGGCGCGGAATTGGGCGCGGACTTCATCAAGACCAACTATACCGGCGACCCGGAATCGTTCGCCAAAGTGGTGGAGGGCTGCCCGGCCCCGGTGCTCATCGCCGGCGGCAGCAAGCTGACCACCACCGAAATTTTCGAGCACATTGAGGGGGCCATGCAGGCCGGGGCCAAGGGCCTGTCCATCGGACGCAATGTTTTTCAGCACCGGAATCCGGTCCTGTTCGTCAAGGCGGCCTGCTCCATCGTTCACGAGGGAAAATCCGCGGCCGAGGCCCTAGAGATGCTTCGATCCGAAGAGGCCAAGGGAAACGGGCAACAAGAGGGGTAGAAAAGAAAAGGCGGGAAACCATTGCCGCGGTCTCTTGGAGAGGCCGCGGCGTCATTTTATGGCGCTATTGCTGGATTAAGGCGGGTTCTTTTTAGCTGGAGTGGCAGGCCACCCAGTGTTCGACTCCCGCTAGCTTGTTGAGGGGGGGCTGCTGCTCGCTGCAGATGGACTTGGCTTCCGGGCAGCGGGGGTGGAATTTGCAGCCCGAAGGCGGATTGAACGGGCTGGGCACTTCCCCTTCCAAAAGAATATGCTCCCGCTGTTCCTCGACCACCGGGTCCGGGATGGGCACGGCGGCCAGCAAAGCCCGCGTGTACGGGTGCATGGGCTGGCGATACAGGTCGGCGCGGGTGGCGATCTCCACGATGTTGCCCAGATACATGACGGCGATGCGATCGCTGATGTGCCGTACAACGGCCAGATCGTGGGCAATGAACAGATAGGTCAGATTGAACTCTTCCTGAAGTTCCTCCAGGAGGTTGATGATCTGGGCCTGGATGGAGACGTCCAGGGCCGAGACCGGCTCGTCGCAGACAATGAAGCTCGGTTTAACCGACAAGGCTCTGGCCACGCCGATGCGCTGCCGCTGTCCGCCGCTGAACTCATGCGGGTATCGCTCGGCCATGGCCGGGTTCAGACCCACGATGCGCAGCAGCTCTTGAATCTGGTCGCGATAGTTCTGTTTGTTCTTGACCATGCCGTGCACGATCAAAGGCTCGCCGATGATGTCGCCCGCGGTCATGCGCGGGTTGAGAGAGCCGAAAGGGTCCTGGAAGATCATTTGCATCTTGCGGCGCAGAGGACGGACCTCTTTTTCCTCCAAGCCGGCGACATTCCTCCCTTCGAACAGGACCTGCCCGCCGGTCGGTCGTTCGAGCTGCAGGATGGCCCGGCCGGTGGTCGTTTTGCCGCAACCGCTTTCGCCCACCAGTCCTAGAGTTTCGCCTCTAGAGACAAAGAAATCAACCCCGTCCACAGCCTTGATGTCACCGACCTTCTTTTTGCGAATGGCTCCGGAGAACAGGGGGAAATACACCTTCAGGCCTTTGACGTCGACCAAGGTTTCCTGTGGACTATTTTCGGATGTCGACCCAGCAAGCGACTTCATGCTTCTCACCTATTTTTACGAGTTCCGGTGTTTCCTGATGGCATTTTTCGATAGCGTATCGGCAGCGGGGGTTGAAGGAGCATCCCGGGGGGACGTGGAGCAGGTCGGGCGGCTGCCCCTCGATGGGCAGCAGCTTCGTTTTCACATCCTGGTCCAGTCTCGGCACCGAGGCCATGAGTCCCACTGTATAGGGGTGACGCGGATCGCCGTAGATATCCCGGGCCGTTCCTTTTTCCACGATGCGGCCAGCGTACATGACATTCACCCGGTCGGCGTAACGGGCCACGATGCCCAGATTGTGGGTGATGACGATCAGGGCCGTGCCGTAATCCCGGGTGAGGTTCTTCATCAGCTGGAGGAGCTGGGCCTGGATGGTCACGTCCAGGGCCGTGGTGGGTTCGTCGGCGATGATCAGCTTGGGGTTGCAGCCCAATCCCATGGCGATCATGACCCGCTGGCGCATGCCGCCGCTGAACTGGTGAGGCCAGGCCTTGACCCGCGTTTTGCCCTCGGGAATCTGGACCTGGCCCAAAAGCTTGACGCTTTCCCCAAGGGCCTGTTCCTTGGACATATGGCGGTGCAGCTCCAGGGGTTCGGCGATTTGGCGGCCGATGGTCAAGACCGGATTGAGCGAGGTCATGGGCTCCTGGAAGATCATGGCGATCTTGTTACCGCGCACTTCCCGGATTTCATCCTCGCTGATTTGGAGAAGGTCCCGATTCTCGAACCAGATTTCCCCCTCCACGATTTTTCCAGGCGGGTTGGGGATGAGGCGCATCAGAGAAAGCGCGGACACGCTTTTGCCGCAACCACTTTCACCGACCAGACCCAGGGTTTCCCCTTCGTACAGGTCAAAGGAGACGCCGTCCACGGCGCGCACCAGACCGTCGTCCGTGAGGAATTGGGTCTTCAGGTTCTTGACATTCAACAGCAGGTTATTCATCGATTATTCCACCCAGTGGTAATTATTGCTTTTTTCCTTCTCCGCGCAGGCGCGGATCCAGGGCGTCCCGGAGACCGTCGCCGACGAAGTTGAACGAGAGCACGGCGGCGGTGATCAGCAGACCCGGGGCGATGGAAAACAGGGGCACCCTTTCCAAGTAGGTGTAGCCGGTTCTAAGTTCCTTGCCCCAGCTCGGCGTGGGAGGCTGGACGCCCAACCCCAGGAAGGCGGCGCTGGCTTCCAGCATGATCGTGCCGCCCAGGGTAATAGTCGCGGCCACGATGATCGGGGCCATCGAGTTGGGCAGAAGGTGCTTAAACATGATCCGCATCCCCCCGGCTCCGACGGCCCGGGACGCTTCCACAAAAGGCTGCTCGCGCACGCTGAGCACCTGCCCTCGGATGATCCGGGCGAACCCGCACCACCCCAAGGCCACAATGGCATAGATCACGTTGTTAATACCCGGACCCAGAGCCGCGGCCATGACCAGCACGAAAACCAGGCCGGGGATGCACATGACCGTGTCCGTGATGCGCATGATCACCATGTCCACCTTGCCCCCCCGGTAGCCGGAGACCAGGCCGATAAAAACGCCGATGGTGGCGGACATGGCCGTGGCCACGACGCCGACCATCATCGACACCCGCGAGCCGTAGATCACGCGCGACAAGAGGTCCCGGCCCACGTTGTCCGTGCCCAGCCAATGTTTGGCCGTGGGTCCGGAAAGTACGTTGTACAGGTCCTGTTCGTTCGGGTCGTAAGGCGCTATAAAGGGGGCGAAAATGGCCATGCATATCAGCAGAGTGGCGATAACCAGCCCTACCCGGGCCAGCTTGTGTCGAAGTATGGCCCGACCAATGGCTCTCAGTCCCACCTGGGATACGCGTCGGGGTTCAAGGTCCTGGGTTTGGTTGGTCATCCGAGTGATATCCTTCTTTTGACTTTGTTATTTTTGTACGCGCACCCGGGGATCGAGAAATCCGTATAGGATGTCCACGAAGAAATTGGCCGCGAGCACGTTCAGGGCGGTGATGATAAGGACCGACTGGATGACCGGGAAATCCCGGGCGAAAATCGCGTCCACGCCCATGCGCCCCAAGCCGGGGATGGCGAACATGAACTCCACGATAAACGAACCGGCGACCAGGTATCCCCAGGACAGCCCGATGATCGTGACCACGGGGATGAGGGCCGGCTTGGCCGCGTGCTTGATCACCACCGCCCGTTCCTTGAGGCCCTTGGCCCGGGCCGTGCGGATATAATCCTGGCCCAGCACCTCCAGCAGACTGGACCGGACATAACGAGCCAGCGTGCCGGCGGCATGGGTGCCCATGACAAAGCTCGGCATGAAGACCGAGAGTATATTCTGGATGGGGTTATCAGAGAAGGGCACAAATCCCGATGGAGGGAAAATCCTTAGAATGACGGCGAAAAGATAGATAAAGAGAATCCCTTCCCAAAAAGACGGTATGGAGACTCCGAAAATAGCAAAGGTGGTCACCGTGGCGTCGGCGTACGTGTTGCGTTTGAGCGCTCCGAGGATGCCGGCCGGAATACCCAGTAGCCAGGCCCAGAAAGTGGCTCCGACGAAAAGCTCCAGCGTCACCGGCAGACGGCGCCAAAACATCTCGGAGACTTTCTCGCCGCTGGAAAGAGAAATGCCCCAATCTCCGAAGAAGAAGTCCCGCAGCCACATGACGTACTGCACGTGCACGGGGCGATCCAGCCCGTATCGGGCGCGCACTTCTTGCACGATGCTGTCGTCGGTGAGGTCCACGTTGGCCTGCATGGCCGCTCGGATCGGGTCGCCGGGCAGCAACCGCACCATGCCAAAGACCATAACGGAAACGAGTGCCAGGATGATCGTCGAATAGATCAGCCGCCGGATAATGTATTGTCTCATAAGTGACTTAGACCTGTGCCTGCGCCGGGCCTCGGCTCGCCACAATCAGGAGGGCTAGACGGGAGCACATTCGAGGCCGTTTGCTTTCGTGTCCCGTAGAGCAAGGAGCGCATTTCGTTTTCTTTCAACCCTGGGTGGGGCCGCAGAGATCATGATTTTTCTTCCGCTCGTTGTGCCCGCAGCCCGGATCTGGGAGCACGAAACCACCGCAGTATTGTGTTGTTGAGGTGGTCAGTAGCATCATCATGGGGTGTTGTCAAGGGTAAAAAGTCCGTTTTTGCCCGAAGCTCCGCAGATAACACCCCTGGAACAAAGCAAAAATCATAGACCGCGGCCGAACGGCGGTTCCTTTCGACGATTTTTTTCAAACCGAATAAATATGTTACTTCATATCGCAGAGATAGGTCTAACCTATCCTGAGTTCGCTAGAACTGGTTTCAAAACCTCCTTGTGGGCTTCATCTCATTCAATTAGCTTTGTCCGCCCCTCTCGATTTTGATCCCAAACGAAGGCCCTGAAATGGTTTCCCTGGGGTTTTGAAACCAGTTGTAATATCTATGGATTATTTGAGATGGGTGATGGCCCAGTTGAAGGACTCGGAGCCCCAATTCCATTTGATGCGACCCGAATCGGCGCCTTCTCTGGATTGCTCCGTCAACCAGGACTTCATGGCCTTGTCGGCCAGAATCTGCCGCTGCTCGTCGGTCAACGGCCGGGCCGGATTCCGGTCCGCCACCTCGATCAAATAGTAGCTTCCATGGACGAGAAGAGGCGGAGAGACTTTTCCGATAGGCATTTTAAAGGCGATATCGTCGATGACGTTCCCGCCGGGTGATTTTTCCAAGAGCTTGATGATCCAAAAACCTTCGCCCGTGCTGATGGGTTCGCTCAAGGCCCCGGGTTCCAGATCGTAGGCCTCGGCGGCATACTGCTTCCCCCCGGATTCGAAAACCGTGCTGACCCAACCCAAGTCTCCACCCACGGCCCGGGAGGCGTCGTCAATGGAATATGTTTTGGCCAGCTTGGCCAGATCTACCCCAGCCTCCAATTTTACCCGGATTTGTTCGGCCTCCTCCTGGGTTTTGACCAGAATCCCTTTGATCAGCACCTGCGGGATGGCTTCGAGCGTGTCGCTCACTCCGCGAGGCAGCCAGCCGAGTTCACCGCCTTTTTTGCTCGTGCCCAGGTCGATGGATTCTTTTTCCGCCACCTGGCTGAAGTTCTGCCCTTGGGTCAGCATGCGGCGCACGGCCTCGGCCTTTCTGGACGTACCGGAAACAATAACGAAGATTCGGATCTGCTCCGCGTTTTGGGGAATTTCTTTTTGAAAGCTGGCCTGCAACAGACCGCGATACATGTTCAACCGAACCTGCTTTTCAAATTCATGAGGCGAAAGCCGGAGTCCCCGGAGCAAGTTCTCGTAAAGCTGCTCGAAATTATCCCCTTTACCGCCCGTTTCCATCACCCGGGCTCGGATTTCCTTTTCCACCGCCTCGGGGGAAATGGTCAGCTTGCGCTTGAGGGCCTCCTGCCGGATGAGTTCCTGGTTTTGGAGATCCTCCAAAAGGCGCATGGAGATCGTCATCTTGTCTTTGGAATCCGGGGCGACGCGCAGCCGGAGCGCCTTCACGTAGTCGCGCATGGTGATGGTCGTATCGCCCACGGTCAGGACCGGCTCACGCCAGGGGGCCAGGTAGGTCCGATAGCCGGGATAGCCAATTACGACCGCGACAACGATCAGAAAGACGACCACGATAATGGCCCCCGCCTTGAAAGACAGCCGCTTCGGGCCGGTCGATTCCGGGGGGGAGGGTTGGGGGCTTTCGTTCAAAGCGGACTCATCCTTATTTTTGTAGGTACACGTTTTATTGCTCGGCCGGCTTCATCCGCTCGAAGGGCGGCTTGGGCGGTTCCCTGACCAGACGTTCATACACGTCGAACCAGGTGGAGTCTAAGAGATAGATCGGGTCTTGTCCCTTGACGGTGACGAAGTAAGCCTCGCCGCTGGGCGTCTTGTCGCCGATATCAATCTCGACCTTGGGGTGGTCTTTCACCGTCAGGGTGACGATCATTTGCGGCTGGGTCAAACCGTAGTCGGCCGGGTTATCCACTTTTTCCTTTAGGAGCCGCCGGGATTGAGGACTAGAGGCGAGCAGCACGATCCCGCCCCACCGTTTAAGGTCCACCGGCGATTGCCGCTCATCGTTGAAATGCCAGTACTCGTCCTTGCCCAAGACAAAGGAGGCGGTCTTGCCGATATGCGGCATGTTCAGATCGATGTGGGTGATATTTTCCTCTTTTACCGACCAGACCTCGGGCGGCTTGGGCTCTTTGGGGGGCTTCCAGATGGTCTTGCTCAGGTACAGACCCGCGCCCATGAGGATCAGAATAACGACCAGGACCAGCGTGGTGCGAAGACTCAATGTCAGACTCCTAAGCTACCGTTTTCGATACCAGATCAGGCCGCCTATGATGAGCACGATCAGAGGAAGCAGTCCGACGCTGGAAAAGCGGAGGAATCGCGTGGCATTGTCGCTGATGACCAGTCGCCGGAACGCATACGGCTTGGGTCGGATGGAAATCAGGCTCTCCTCCTCGGCCAGCCAGTTGACCGAGTTGAGGAAGAGGTCGCCGTTGCCGCCGTTTTGAAAATGTTCGTTGGCGGCGAAATCCGAATCGCCGACCACCAGCAATCGCGTTAGCTTGCCCTGTTCGGCCGCCTCCGGCGACGGCTCGCCGAGCGGGGCAGAGGCGATCATCATGGCCGCCAGGGCCAGCGGGCCTTTGATCTCGTTGGCCTGGTAGGTCAACCCTTTTTCCTCGGTCTCCAGCCAACTGTTGGGCGAGGACAGGACGACCGGCAGAATGGCCAGGTCCGAGTATTGCACCGGCGCGATGGGCCAGGCCCGGTTCTTGTCCGGTTTGTCTTCTCGGCTGGTGAGGACCCGGTTCAGTTCCGGGGTCAGCAGGATGGCCGTGCATTCCGGGAAATAGGTCGTGTCCAGGCCGGTGGTGACGATCAGCGGGGGGTATTTGTCGCGGAAGACGGCCGGGGTCGATTTGTCCGGGGCCACGTAATCGGTCGCGTCCACGACGTGCCCTTTGCCCAGAGCCAGGCCCCATGTGGCCAGGATATCCTCGAATTCCACCGGTGGATTCGGGTCCAGGAGGAGCAGAATTTTCCCGTTTTTTTTGAGATAGTCTTTAAGCGCCTTGGTTTCAGCCGGGGGCAAGGCGTTCCTTGGCCCGGCCACGATCAAGACCGCGCAGTCCTCAGGCACACTGGGCGTCATGGTCAGGTTCAGGGTCTCCACTTGGTACAGGTCCCGCAACAGACCGCGCATGGCCAGGGCATAACCGTCATTGCGCATATTGTTGACGTCCCGCTCGCCGTGGCCGCTCAGGAAATAGATTTTTTTGGCGCTGACGCCCGTCACTTCGAGGATGGCGCTGGTAAAGGACTGTTCCGTCACCTGCCGCACGGCCCTCTGACGATCGCCGCTGACAAAGACGATGGTGGCGTTGTACTGCACCTTGTATTGCTTGGCCAAAGCCGGGTTAGCGTCGGGGTCCACGAATCTGTAATCGAAGTCCCGATTGAAGTAGCCGTACTCTTCGAGGAGGTCCTTGGTCATTTCGCGCGCGGCCTGATACTGGCTTTCGGCCGGGAAAAAGCCGATGGCCGTCACGGGCTGCTTCAGCTCCCGGACAACCCGTTGCGTCTGCGGGGCCAGGGTGAATTTGGACGAAGCGGTCACGTCCCAGCGGTGATGAAGCGTCAGGCCGAAGTAGTTGGCCAGGATCATGATGGCGATGAAGACCACGGCCATGATGACGGTGTTGGCGCTGTAACGGCCGCGCTTGCTGCCCAGAAAGACGAGGATTTCGCCCGTGGCGGCCATGAGATAAATCAGGAGCAGGATGCCGCCCAGGATGAGCAGACCGTAAACCGATTCGATCAGGTCCGGCAGGAAGAACAGCACCAGCACGGCTAACAAAAGACTGGCTAGGCCGAGTGCCGCCAACAGGTTCTTGGCCGGAGCCAGGAGAGAGCGCAGGCCGGCCATTATCTCCATCTCCTCGTTTCCAGGGATCGCACCGTCAGAAAGAGAAACACGGCGATGAGACTCAGGTAATACACGATGGCGTTCGTGTCGATGACGCCACGTCCGAAGGCCGGGAAATACGAGGACAAAGCCAGGAAGTTCAAGACCTGTCCCACCTTGTCACCGGTCACGTTGGCCGTGTGGCCGATGAACCACAGGATGAGCACGATGGCGCTGCCCACCACAAAAGCCACGATCTGGTTGGAGGTCAGCGACGAGGCGAACAGCCCGATGGCCAGAAAGACGCATCCCAGAAGAAAGATGCCCAGGTAGCCGCTGGCGATGGGACCCCAATCCGGATGGCCGAACCAGGACAGAACCAGGGGATAATAGAGGGTCAGGCCGAGCATGACCAGGAGCATGCCCACGGCGGCCAGGTATTTGCCCAAGACGACTTCCACGTCCCGCACCGGCGAGGTCAGCAGCAGCTCGATGGTGCCCAGCTTCTCTTCCTCGGCGATGAGCCGCATGGTTAAAGCCGGGCCGAGAAAGAGCAGAAAAAAGCTGCCCCAACCCAGAAAACCCTGGATGGTCGTCTCCATGATGGTGATCGAACTCCAGCCGAAACCATAGCCGGCGATGACCAGGAAGACCGCAGTGATGAGAAAGGCCCAGGGCGATCCAAAGTAAGACTTCCATTCCCGGGCCGCGATGGTCCACAGGTTACGCATCGGGGTCCGCCTTGTCCTTGTCGGTAAGATGAATAAAGATTTCTTCGAGACTCATTTCCGTGGCCTTGAGGCCCAGCAGGCTGAATCCGCCGGAAACCACGGCCGAGGCCAGTTCGTCCCGGATTTCCTGCCCCGGGGCGCACTCCACGACGTATTGCCGCTGATCCGCCTCGCCCTGATCCGTGACCTTGAAAACACCCTGCACCGCGCTCAAGCGAACCCGGATTTCGGCCGCCGGCCCCCGGACTTCGAGTTCGATTCTTTGGGAGCCCTTGAGCCGCTCGGACAGATTTTCCGTGCGGTCCACGGCCACGATGCGGCCCTGGTGCATGATCATCACCCGCTCGCAGATGATGCTGATTTCGTGCAGGATGTGGCTGCTGAGGATGACCGTGTGCTCCCGGCCCAGGTCCTTGATGAGCTGCCGGATTTGCACCACCTGCCGGGGGTCGATACCGATGGTCGGTTCGTCCAGGATGAGCACGTCCGGCTCGTGCAGCACGGCCTGGGCCACGCCGACGAGCTGCCGGTATCCCTTGGAAAGCCGGCCCACCTGGGTTTTGGCGTAGCCGTCGATGCGGCAGAGTCCCATGACTTCCTTGACCCGGCTTTCCAGACCTCGGCGGGGCATGCCCCGAATTTTGCCGAAAAAGCGGAGGTAAGCCTCCACGGTCATGTCCCGGTACAGCGGCACTGTCTCCGGGAGGTAGCCGATGTGGCTCCGGGCCTGAAGGGAATTGCGCAGGATGTCATAGCCGGCCACGCGGGCCGTGCCTTCGGACGGGGGGAAGAAGCCGCACAGAATTCGCATGGTCGTGGTTTTGCCGGCGCCGTTCGGGCCGAGAAATCCGACCACTTCCCCTTTGCCGATGGAAAAGCTGACGTCCTCAATGGCCTTGAACGGGCCGTAGTATTTCGTCAGATGTTCAGCTTCAATCACTGGTGACCCGCCTGATAATGTTAGGATTGCTGCTTGCGTCGGAAAAAAGGCCGCGGCAAAACGCCCTTTCGGGTCGAACTCGGCCGCCACTTCCGGCCCAGATAGTAGGGGATGGGGGAAGCGGTGTCAAGGGCGCCTCCGGGACCGGCCCCGGAGGCCGCCTAGATCAAGTTTTCCAATCCGTAAATCAGTTCCTGAACTTCCATGACCTGCCGAATGGCCAGCAACACGCCGGGCATGAAGGATTCCCGGCTGATCGAGTCGTGTCGTAGGCTCAACGTTTGACCGAGCGCGCCGAAGATGACTTCCTGATGGGCCATCAAACCCGGCAGTCGGACCGAGTGAATGCGCAACCCCCCGGTCTCGGCCCCACGGGCCCCCTCCAGGTTGGCCACCCGGTCGTTTACGTTTTCGTTGAACCGCTCGCGTACATCGAGCATGAGTTGGGCCGTCTTGATGGCCGTGCCCGAGGGATAGTCTTCCTTCCGGTCGTGATGAAGCTCGATGATCTCGGCCTGGCCCAGATACCGGGCCGCTTCGGCCGCGAACTTCATGAGCAGCAACGCGCCGATGGCGAAGTTCGGGGCGATAATGGCCCCCCGGCCGGCCGCCTTGCAGAGCGCGGTCAATTCCTGGAGGTCCTCGGTCGTGTACCCCGTGGTGCCCACCACGGGCCGGGCTCCGCCGGCCACAATCTTGTTGAAATTTTCCATGCGGGCCGCCGGCACGGTGAAATCCACCACCACCTCGGCGCCGGTTTCCTTGATCACCCGCTCCAGGTCGTCCCCCAGGTCGGTCTGTCCCACCAGAGACAGGTCCGCGTCATTGGAAACGGCCCGCATGACCTCCTGGCCCATGCGACCCTTACACCCATTGACCAAGACCTTGATCATGTTTCCGCCTCCTGTTTTTTGTTCGTCTCCCATCCTTCTCGAATCAGGGCAGACTCTCGTTCAATTTTTCCAAAAGGCCGGCCAGGTCCAGTTCCCCTTCGTAGGTCTGCAAACCCAGCTCCAAGGCCTTGTTCATGCGCTGTTTCGAAGTGGGGAGCGCCGCGGATTTTCCGAAGAGATAGGATTCTTCGAGCAGCCCCTCGATCACGTCCATGCGTTCCGCGTTGAGCACGGATTCCTTGTTCAGGGCGATAGACTCGGCCGGGAAGGAGGCGATGCGGAAAGCCAGGCGTTCCACGAAGGGCGTGAGTTCCTCGGCCGGAAGCGCGCGGTTGATGTAGCCGTAACGCTCGGCGAGTTCAGCCGGGAAATCGTCCCCTCCCAGCACCACTTCCATGGCTCGGGAGCGGCCTAGCAGCCGGGGTAGCCGCTGGGTGCCGCCGCCGCCCGGGATGATACCCACGCCGATCTCGGGCTGGCTGAGGATGGCGCGTCCGATGGCGCCGAAGCGCATGTCCAGGGACAGAGTGAATTCGCTGCCCCCGCCTCGGGCGCGGCCTTCGAGCTTGGCGATCGAGACCTTGGGCATGGTCCGGAACTTCTCGGTGGCCTTTTTCAACCCGTCCAGCTCGGCCGGCTTGGGCGGCGCTTCGGACGGAAATTGGGCCAGCACGGAGACGTCGAAGTGGGCGATGAAATAATCCGGGTTGGCGCTGTCAAAGACAATGACCCGAATTTCGTCGTCGGCCGCGACTTCCTCGGCCAACCGGGCGATGTCCATGGCCATTTCAATGGTCATCAGATTGATTGGCGGGGAATCGAAGGTTACGAACAGGACGCCGCGTTCGGCGCGGAATTTCATGGTTTTGTACTCTTGATAGGCCATGACTTCTCCTTGTCGTCTCAAGGGAGGATTTTTCGGCCGCGGCCCAGGCTGGCAAAAACAAGGCCGCGAACCCCCGGTGCATAATCGTCAAGGCCGGAGGGCGAAAGCAACCGACCCCCCGGCCTTGGGTGCGCGAACGAATACGTGCTCCCGGCCTATAGGAAGCTCGCTCCGGTCAAAGCCAGGGCGCTGTTCTCCCCATCCTCGATCATGGACGCCTTGGCGTCCCGATAGATCTTTTCGATGGGGTATTCCTTGGTCAGGCCGTTTCCGCCCAGAACCTGAATGGCCTCGGCCGCCACTTCGGTGGCCGTTTCGGTGGAAAAGGTCTTGCCCACGATGGCGTGCATGGCCGAGCCGGGCGGGTTGGTGGTGTTGTACTTGTAAAGCCGGCGCCCGAAGGCCCGCGCCGCTTCGACTTTGCGGAGCATGCTGAACAGTTTCAGCTTGATATTCTGGTGTTCGAAGATGGGTACGCCGCCTTGAACCCGGTTTTTGGCATAGTCCAAGGCGATGTCGAAGGCGGCCTGGGCCAGACCCGAGAAGCTGATGCACATGCCGCTGTTGGCCGAGGTCAGGATCATCTGGACCACGGCCAGGGTCGAGGCCGGATCGGCGAAGACCATATTTTCCTTGGGGATTTTTACCTCTTCAAAGAAAATTTCGCCCTGGTTGAGAGGCCGCTGTCCCATTTTGTTCAAGGGCTTGCCTCGCGTGATGCCGGGCAGGTCCAGCGGAACGACCGCGATGCCGGTGCCGTGCATGCCTTTGGACGGGTCCAGGGCCACGTGCAATGTGGCGTGGGTGGCGATGGTGCCGTTGCTGACCCAGGCCGACTTCTGGCCGGTGATGATGTATTCGTCGCCTTTGAGCACGGCCCGGCAGGAGGGCGCGGTCTTGGGGTTTTCCATGGCCGGGTCAGCCGCCAGAATCCAGTCCGACCCGTGGTCCGGCTCGGTGATGGCCCAGCAGCCGACGATTTCGGCCTTGGTGTCCTCGCAGTAATCCCGGACCAGTTGGTGCAGCTTGGGATTTTGAGACAGGCCGGCAAAGGTGATGGGAAAGGCGGAAACCCCAAGGCTGACGGCCAGACCGCTGTCCCCGTAGCCCATGGCCTCACCCACCAACACCCCGGCCATGGGGTCCATGTCCTCGGCCATGCCACCGAAGAGCTTGGACACGCCCATCTTGTGAAACCCGAGCTCGCGGTACTTCCGGTGCACTTCCCACAGCTTGGAATCCTTGGCGATCACGTCCTCCGGATCGGCCAGCTTGTCCAGTTCCTCGCCGATGGGCCGCATGACCTCCATGGCGAACCGTTTCGCCGTGTCCTGAATGGCTTTTGCCTCGTCGCTCAGCGTGGTGTCCAGTTCCAGATACGCCATTTGTCCGCTCCTTTCCAATTGCCTTCGATTGATTCGATTCGTCGTTTGTGGCCGCGATCAGCCGCGCTTGCAAATCGTTTCCGAGCCGGGCGGCCTATTTCTTCAGCACCAACTCCGGCATCTCCTTTTCCCGATCCCAGGTGCGGTCGCTGACCCCGCGCTTCTTCAGTTCGCCCTTCATGACCCGATGGGTGCCGGTTCGGGGAATCGAATCGACCACGTCCACGAAACGGGGCACCATGAAGTAGGCCATGTTATCGGCGCAGAAGCGCATGAGGTCTTTCAGGTCGAGCTGGGCGCTCTCCTTGGGCACCACGTAGATCATGACTTCGTCCTCGCCAAGTTCCGAGGGCACGCCAAAGGCCGCGGATTCGGCCACCGCCGGATACTTTTCGACGATGTTCTCCACCTCCCAAGAGGAGATGTTCTCCCCGCGGCGGCGCATGGAGTCGGTCTTGCGGTCCACGAAGAAGAGGTTGCCATCCTTGTCCGCGTAGAATAGATCCCCGGAGCGGATCCACCCGCCAGAGACCTTTTGGTCGCTGGCCTCCGGGTTTTTGTAGTATTCCACCACGCGGCCCTGGCCCTTGGCGGCTTCCGGTACTTGGGTGATGAGTTCGCCGATCTCGCCCACGGGCACCGCCTCGTCGTTGTCGTCCACAAGTTTCCACACGGTCGTGGCCGGCAGTTTGCCGATGGAGCCCACCGGGGCGTCTCCGCGGTTCATGATCAACACGCCGCCGCCGTCCACCGCGCCGTAACCCTCCCAGATTGTAACGCCGAACCGTTTTTCAAAGGCGACCCACAGGTTGGAGGGACAGGCGGCCGAAAAAACGAGCCGTACCGGGTTGTCCGCGTCGTTCGGTTTTTCGGGCTGCTTCATCAAGATGGGGATCATGGCCCCCAAGGCGTTGAACGAGGTCACGCCCCACCGCCGGATGGGTTCCCAGAAACGGGAGGCCGAAAACCGCTTTTCCAGACCAAAAGGCACGCCCGCGCCCATGGCCACGGCTGCGGTGAGCTGCATGGCGTTCGAGTGAAAGAGCGGTAGGCAGGTGTAAAGGATGTCGTCCGGCTTGACCCACATCGAAGCCAGCATTTTGATCACTTGGCCGGTGCCGGGTCGGATGCGCGTGACCACGCCCTTGGGAAGCCCGGTGGTGCCCGAAGTGTAAAGGATCGAGGCGATGACCCCGGCCTCCTGCTGGTACGCGGGCTTGTCCGGGGAGGCGTCAAACAGTTGGGACAAGGGGAGCATGTCCGGCGGTAAATCGCCCGCCCCGGTCTGGCGGACGAAAACCTTTTGGATGGCGCCCAGCGGTTGGCCGAGTTCCAGAATAACCGGTAGATAGGTGTCGTCCACGGCTAGGAATTTCACGTCGGAATGGGTCAGGATATGCTTCAGACTGTCCCCTTTGAGTGAGACGTTGATGGGCACCGTGTACACGCCGATGCGCGGCAGGCCGTTGAAGAGGTAGAGGTATTCGGGGCAGTTGCCCATCATGATGGCCAACCCGTCGCCGGGTTGGGCTCCGTAGCCGGCCAGACCGTTGGCCGCCCGGCAGGTGCCCTCGGCGTAGTCGGCGAAAGTGATGGTTTGATCTTCATGGAAAATGTAGGGCTTGTCCCCGGATTCCTCTTTTCGGATGTCAAAAAGATCGGTCATGAAACTTAGCTCGGTCATAAACAATCCTCCTGGCGCGTCATCCAGCCCGCGCCGTTTTTTCTATGGTTGGCAGTTGCCCTGCCGGTCCGGCTGCGATTTCACCTGCATCGCCGCCTCGAACGCCGGCTGCTTTGTCCTGGACAGGGGCTTGCGCCTCCTTGGGGGTGGGAAAGACGTGGTTCTTCCGTGTAACCTATTGAACTTAAGAGAAATTTCGGCGAACATCGCTCGATTGGCGCTGGCTTTCGATATTTTGACATCTTAAGCGTTTTAGCCTATGGTCGTCAACAGGTTTTTGGAGACCAAACCCCGTCCGGCTCGCACCGGGCGGGTCCTTCTATTACAACGCGAGCGGCATCTAAAAATCAGGAGGAGCCATGGACTATCCCACCGTGTTGTACGAGATTCAAGACCATGTGGCCGTGATCACCAACAACCGGCCCGACCGCATGAACGCCATCAACCATCAGATGCAGTATGACCTGGTCGAGGCCGTGTTAGAGGCCAACCAGGACCCGAACGTGGGGGCCATTGTCTGGACCGGCGCTGGTCGGGCCTTTTGCGCCGGAGCGGACGTCTCCCGCTTTGAAGCTGGTCCTGACGCGGGGCGCACGGCGCCCATGCCGCGAGCCGAGTGGATCTCGTTGGTTCTGTCCTCGAAGCCCATTGTCTGCGCGGTCAACGGTGCGTCCATCGGCGCCGGGTTGACCCGCACCCTGGCCTGCGACGTACGCCTTGCCTCCACCAAAGCCACTTTTTCCGTGCGCTTCATCCGGCTGGGCCTCGTTCCCGAGCTGGGCTGCACGTATTTTCTGCCTCAGATCGTGGGTCTTCAGGCCGCGTCCGAACTCGCTCTTTCCGGTCGAACCATTGATGCCGCCGAGGCCCTGGCCCTCGGCCTGGTGTACAAGGTGGTCGAACCGGACGAACTGCTGCCCGCGGCCGTGGCCCAGGCCCGTCTCTTTGCCGACAACCCCCCGGCCGCCCTGCTGGCCGTGAAACGGCTGCTTCGAGAAAACGCGGTCGAAAAAGATATTCAGACGGTCATGCTCAAAGAACTTCAAGTCTTCCGTGAGTGCCAGAATACGGCCGAGCATCGGGAGGCGGTGGCGGCTTTTCGGGAGAAACGCCGGCCGAATTTCCGTGATTTGGCTAAAAGCTAAGCGCCCTACGAAGCGTTGAGAGACCTGTTGGAAGCACCTGACCTCACACAGGCCGAAGGCTTGGCCGCCAAGGAGAACAGCCATGTTTGAACTCACCGAGGAACAACGGATGGTTGAGCAGGTCTTCAGGCAATTCGCCGAAAAAGAGATTCTGCCCGTGGTGCCCCAGCTCGAAAGCGGGGAACTCCTGCCTTACGACCTCATGCGTAAGATGCAGAACGAATTGATGGGCGGACCCGAACAGATTGGGGAATCCGTGCTCCGGCGGGCCGAACGCAAGGAAAAGGGAGAGGCCGCCCCTTCGGCCGAGAAAGGGGAGGGCGGCCTGGACTCGCTTCTCGGGTCCATCATCCTCAAGGAACTGTCCCGGGTCGCGCCCGGGTTCTGCATGTCCTGGGGAGCCAGCCGGGGGCTTTTCGCCGGCAACGTCATGAGCCGGGGCACGCCCGAGCAGATTCGGAAGTACGCCCTGCCGGTCGAGACCATGGAGAAGATCGGGGCCTGGGGGCTGACCGAACCCGGGGCCGGATCGGACGCCATCCGCGGCATGCGGACCACGGCCCGGCCCCAAGGCGATCATTACGTGATCAGCGGTTCCAAGACCTTCATCACCAACGCGCCCTACGCGGATTACTTTCTTATTTACGCCAAAGTGGATCGGGGCCAGCCGCCGGCCGAGCGCACGGCCCATGCCTTTATCATCGAGCGGGGAGCCAAGGGGCTGTCCACGGGCAAACCCTTTGTTAAAATGGGCATGCGGGATTCGCCCACGGGCGAGGTTTTCTTGGACGAGGTCGAAGTACCTCGGGAAAACATCCTGGGCGGCGGCGAGAAGGAGGGCGGCCGCAACGAGGTGGTGTCCTCCCTGGGCAACGAACGTTCCGGCGTCTGTCCCATGTGCCTGGGCATCACCGAAAGGTGCTACGAACTCTCCCTGGCCTATGCCCGGGAGCGCGTCCAGTTCGGCCGCCCCATCGGCCAGTTTCAGGCCGTGCAGCTCAAGTTGGCCGACATGTACATCCATCTCCAAAATTGTTGGGACATCGTTTTCCGGTTGGCTTGGATGGCCAAGATCGGCAAGCGGGACCTGGCCTATTCCTGCGCGGCCAAGGTATATACGGCCCGGGCCGCGGTCCAGGTCAGCCTGGACGCCATCCAGATTCACGGCGGCTACGGCTACATGCAGGAATACCACGTGGAAAAGTTGATGCGCGACGCCAAACTGCTCGAAATCGGCGCCGGCACCACGGACATCAATGCCATGACCACGGCCCGGATCGAACTTGGATTGATCTAAATACGGGACTGGTTTTGGCGGGGGATCGTATGCGGTCCGGGATTTCCCGGGCCGCTTTTATTTTATGTCCTACTTGACAAGAGAGCGTCCGTAAGGTGTACTAACCGGGCGCTTTACAGTCGTACACATACCTTGTCTCAATTGATTGCGGTAGAAACAGACAGCGGATCGAATCCCGGGGCCAACCCTTAGCCGTTGGTTGGCGTTTTCAGGGATGCGATCCTCAGCCGAGGAGGGATCATGGAGGCTTATGACGCGGTCGTCATCGGCGCGGGCAACGGTGGCTTGACCGGGGCGGTCACGCTGGCCCAGGCCGGTCTCAAGGTCCTGCTGCTCGAACGGCACAACGTGCCCGGTGGGTGCGCGACCAGCTTCTGCCGGGGCCGATTCGAATTCGAAGTGGCCCTGCACCAGCTCAGCGGCCTGGGCAGGCCGGACAAACCCGGTCCGTTGCGCAGCATCTTCGGCCGGCTTGGCATCCTCGACGACCTGACTTTTGTGGAGATTCCCGAGCTGTACCGGGTGGTCATGCCCGGCGTTCTGGACATCACCCTGCCGTCTGAACGGGCCGAGCTGATCCGGCTTCTTGAGGATCGTTTCCCGGCCGAAAAACAAAACATGGGCCGGTTTTTCGATCTGCTCTACCGCTTCGCCGGCGAGGTGTTTGGCGCGCACTATTTCAACGATCCGAACGTGAGCCGGGAGAAATATCCCCTGCTTTACGAGTATGCCTTTCGCAGCGCGGCCGACGTGTTGGACGAGTTTTTCGACGATCCCGTGTTGAAAGCGACCCTGTCGGTCTATTGGGGCTATATCGGCGTGCCGCCCGGCCACATGGCCTTTGCCTGGCTGGCCATTCTTTTCATGGCCTATCTCGAATTCAAACCTTTTCATCTTCAGGGCGGTTCCCAGGCTTTGTCCAACGCGCTGTTCAGCCGGTTTCTGGCTTTGGGAGGCACGGCCCGTTTGAACTGCGGCGCGGCCCGCATCGAGCTTAAAGACGGTGCCGTGACCGCGGTGGTTCTGGACGACGGCGAGCGGGTGGGCGCGCGTTACGTATTGTCCAACGCCTCGCCCGTGACCGTCTTCGGCCGGATGATCGGGCCGGATCAGGCCCCGGCCGGCGTGTTTGAATCGCTTAAGCGGGTGGAGATCGGACATTCCGGGTTCGTCATCTTCATGGGGCTGGACTGCGAACCCGCGGACATCGGCTTGGGGGCGGCCACCAATTTCCTCCTCTCCCACACCGACCTTCGGGACCGGCCCCTTCGGGAGATGCGGGAAATGGGCCTGGGCACCGAACTCAAGGTGCTCAGTTGTCACGATTTCGCGGACCCGAGCTTTTCGCCCTCGGGCGCCTGCCAGTTGGGCCTGGTCACGCTCAAGTATGCCGAACCCTGGATGCGCGTGCCGCCCACGCAGTATTTCCGCGTGAAAAACGCCTGCGCCGAGGCCATGCTGGCCCAGGCGGATCAGGTCTGCCCCGGTCTCCGGGACCATATCGAGGAGATCGAGGTGGCCACGCCGTTGACCCACATGCGCTATCTTGGCCATCCGGCCGGGGCCATCTACGGCTTCACCCGTTATCTCAAGGACGGTCCTTTCACCGCCCCGAGCCCGCCGGATCAGGTCAAGGGGCTCTATTTCTCCGGCGGCTGGTCCGGAGATCATGGGTTTCAGGGCAGTCTCAGTTCGGGTGTGTCCCGGGCGAACGCCATCATCAGCGACTCGAAGGCCTGAGGGGGCGTCATGAAAGAAGAGATTCTAAAAGAGTTCGCGGGCTACGACCGCATCGCCCAGGAAATCGCGGTCAGCCAGAAGCGCGGCTTGGATTATTCGATCCCCACCTTCTCGGAGACGGCCTATACCGACCTGCTGCACCCGGCCCGGCTCCGGCTCAAGGTGGTGGAAATCATCGAGGAGACGCCTTCGGCCAAGACGATTCGTCTGGCCTCGCCAGACGGCTATCTGCCGCCCTTCCTGGCCGGGCAGTACATCGCCTTGACCGTGGAAGTCGGCGGCGTCCGCACCTCGCGGCCGTATAGCCTCTCCTCGTCTCCCACCCAGGTCGGGTACTATGACCTGACCGTGCGCCGCGTGGAAGACGGCGTTGTTTCGAATCATCTCCTGGACCGGCTCCAGCCCGGGGACGAACTCACCAGCTCGGGCCCGGCCGGCAATTTCTATCACCAGCCCCTGTTCCACGACAACACCTTGGTTTGTCTGGCCGGCGGCAGCGGGGTCACGCCCTTTATGAGCATGATCCGCGAAACGCTCGAAACCGGCCAGGACCGCACCCTGCATCTTTTTTACGGCAACCGCGAGCTGTCGGACGTCATTTTTCACCAGCGCCTGACCGACATGGCGGCGCGGCACGAGAATTTCCATTACCATCCGGTCATCGAGCGCCCGCCCGAGGGTTACGACGGTCTGATTGGCCTGATCACCGGACCGCTTTTGACCGGAACCCTGGGCGATCTGTCGGGCAAGACCTTTTACCTCTGTGGTCCGCAGGGCATGTACGATTTCGTTCTGCCCGAACTGGAGGCGTTGGGTCTGCCCCGGCGAAAAATTCGGCGGGAGGTTTACGGTCCGCCGCTGAATGTCCATCAAAGCCCGGGCTGGCCCGAGGAAATCCAGCCCACCGATGTTTTTCGCCTGTCCGTGGCCGGGCGGCCCGTTTTTCAGGTCAAGGCGGGTGAATCGCTGCTGGCCGCGCTGGAACGGCGGGGCTATGTCGTCCCGTCGCTGTGCCGGTCCGGCGAATGCAGTCTCTGCCGGATCAAAGTCTTGTCGGGCCGGGTCTTCATGCCCCCTGGAACGTTGCTTCGTAAATCGGATCATCAATTCGGATATGTACACTCTTGCGTCAGTTACCCCTTGTCAGACCTGGAAATCATGATCTAACACGCTGTTATTCGCTGTCATTCGCTTTCATAAGGAGAGAAGCATGTTCAAGACCAAAATCACGGAGATGTTCGGCGTCAAGTATCCCATCATTTGCGGCGGCATGATGAACCTGTGCCTGCCCAAGCTGTGCGCGGCCATATCCAACGCCGGCGGCATGGGCAACATCACGGCCGCCATTTGGCGGGACGAGGCCTCGTTCCGGGCCGCGGTCCAGGAGACCAAGAGTCTGACCGACAAGCCCTTTACGGTCAACCTGACCATTTTGCCCTCGGTGCGGGTCAGCGCCGAGCTGCATCCCATGTACGTGCGGGTTTGCGCCGAGGAGCAGGTGGCGGCCATCGAGGTCTCGGGAGCGCCGATCGACCGGGCCGTGGGCAAGGACGCGGTCGAGACACTGAAGAAGGCCGGGGTCAGGCTGTTTCACAAGGTGGGGTCGGTGCGCCACGCCCTGCACGCGGAAAAGGCCGGCTACGACGGCATCTACGCGGCCGGCGTGGAGGAAGGCGGCCATCCGCTCAACGACGACGTGACCACCATGCTGCTCACGCCGCGTATCGCGGACGCGGTCAAGATTCCGGTGGTGACCGTGGGCGGGATCGCGGACGGCCGGTCCGTGGCCGCGGCCCTGACTTTGGGCGCGGACGGGGTGATGATGGCCAGCCGCTTCATCGCCACCAAGGAATGCGCGGTGCACGACAACATCAAGCAGGAACTGGTCAAGCGGCAGGAGAACGACACGACCCTGTTCGGCAAATCCATCGGCCTCCAGGGCCGGGGGCTCAAGAACGAACTCATCGCCAAGTATCTTGAAATCGAAGCCAGAGGCGGGGGTCTGGACGAGCTGATGCCGCTCATGGCCGGGCAGCGAACCCAGCAGGCTTGGGAGACCGGGGCTGTTGACGACGCGACGCTCATGGTCGGCCAGTCCATCGGACTGATTCACGACATCCCGACCTGCCAGGAACTGCTGGACCGCATGGCCGCCGAGGCCGTGGAAACATTCAAACAGCTGCAAGGCAAAATCTCCATCGATTAAATCGACCGCTCCCCGGGCCGCTACCGGCTCGGGGAGCCTATAGAAACGGAGCGTCTTCATGCCGGACGATGCCGTACTCTTCGCGCGGCGAGGCCGCGTGGCCACGTTGACTCTCAACCGGCCCCGCATCATGAACGCCATGAACGAGGCCCTGGGCCGGGGACTCAAGGATGCTCTGGAGCGGATCGCGACCGATCCGGACGTCAGCGTGGTGGTGCTTGAAGGCGCCGGCGGGAATTTCAGTTCCGGCGCCGATTTTTCCCTGTTGGATACGCCCGAACAAACCGGCATTGGCGCGCCCGAGTGGCTGGCCGCCATGGAACTCGTGGCCTCGGTCATTCGGCGGGTGCGCGAAATACCGCAACCCGTGGTGGCCAAGGTGCGGGGCGTGGCCGTGGGCGCGGGCGCTAACCTGGCCCTGGCCGCGGACTTTGTCGTGGCCGCCCGGGAGGCGCGGTTCTGCCAGATTTTCGTTAACATCGGCCTGATCCTCGACGCGGGCGGGACCTATTTCCTGCCTCGCTTGGTGGGCCTGGCCAAGGCCCGGGAACTGGCCTTGCTCGGGGACATGATCGATGGCAACCAGGCTTCGGTCATGGGCCTGATCCATCGGTCCGTGGATGAGGATCGGCTCGACGCCGAGGTGGACGCCCTGGCCGATCGTCTGGCCGGCAAGTCGCTCATGGCCCTGGGCTATATCAAGCGCGGCCTGGAACGCAGCCTGGACATGTCGCTTCCGGAGGTGCTGGACTGGGAGGCCGCTCACCAGTCCGTCATGTTGCAAACTCCCGAGCACAAGGCCATTGTTCGCGGTTATTTGAGCGCGCGTTCGAAGAAGTCCTCGATTTAGGCGGCGCTGCATTTCATCGGATTCTCTCTTTTCATGACCTGACCATAACGCTCTGGCGGTTTCCTATAGTAAGGCACGACACCGAACCCAACGCCTCGACACCGTGACCCGGAGGAAACGATGGATTTCAACCTCAGCGCCGAACAGACGTTGCTGAAACAGACCGTGGCCCGCTTCGTGGAGACCGAAGTCATCCCCCGGGCCGCGGAAACCGACGAACTGGAACGGTTTCCCCAAGAAAATTTTCAAACCATGGCCGAACTGGGACTCTTCGGTATCAGCATTCCCGAAGCCAACGGCGGCAGCGGGGCGGATTTTCTGTCCTGCGTGCTGGTCATGGAGGAATTGGCCCGGGGCTGCGTGTCCACGGCCAACACCTTCGGCGCCCACGCCGTTCTTTGCACCGAGAACATCTACCGCAATGGAAACGAGGCCCAGCGGGAAAAATATCTGCCCGACCTGATCGGCGGCCGCAAGATCGGGGCCCTGGCCATCACCGAGCCCGAGGCCGGTTCGGACGCCTTGTCCATGCGTACCCGGGCCGTGCGCCGCGGCGACCGCTACGTGCTGAACGGCGCCAAGATGTTCATCACCAACGGCCCCGTGGCCGACGTGCTCGTGGTCTATGCCAAAACCGATCCCGAGGCCGGGCCGCGCGGCATCACGGCCTTTATCGTGGAAAAGGGCTTTCCGGGTTTTCGGACCGGCAAGACCCTGAAGAAGATGGGCGTTCGGGGGTCGCCCACCGGGGAACTGATTTTCGAGGACTGCGAGGTGCCGGCGGAGAACGTGCTGCTTGAAGAAAACCAAGGGCTGAAGGTACTGATGAACGGATTGGACCGCGAGCGCATCGTCTATTCCATCGCGCCCATCGGCGTGGCCCAGGGGGCGTTTGACGTGGCTTTTCGCTACGCTCAGGACCGCGTTCAGTTCGGGCAGCCCATCATCGGTTTTCAGATGATTCAGGAGATGGTGGCCGAGATGGCCACGGACATTCAGACCGGCCGCCTGCTGGCTTATTGGGCCGCCACCCAGGCCGATTCCGGCCGCCGGGTGAGTCTGGAAGCCAGCTACGCCAAGTTTTTCTGTTCCCAGGCCGGCATGCGCGTGGTGGACCGGGCTCTCCAGATGCTGGGCGGCTACGGGTTCATCCGCGAATTTCCGATCGAGCGGATGTATCGGGACGTCAAGGGCATCGAATTCGGAGCCGGGACCACCCAGGTGCAGAAACTGATCATCGTCCGCGAGCTTTTGCGTCAAGCGGGCGCGGGTCAATAAAAAAGGAGCGGGCGCATATGGAACAAAAATTTAAAACCCGGATCACCGAGATGTTGGGCATCGAACATCCCATCCTGTGCGGCGGTATGCAGTGGATCAGCCGGGCGCCTTTCGTGGCCAAGGTCTGCAACGCCGGTGGATTGGGGTTCATCACCGCCGAATCCTTTGACACGCCTGAGGACCTGCGTCAGGAACTCCGCAAGATGCGCGACCTGACCGACAAGCCCTTTGGGGTGAACATCTCCATGATCCCGGAGTTCAAGGTACGGGAGCGTACCTACCAGTTTCTGGACGTGGTCTGCGAGGAAGGCGTGGCCGTGGTGGAAACGGCCGGGCAGAGCCCCCGGGAATTGATGCCCAAGCTAAAAGAGGCCGGCATCCGGGTCATCCATAAGCTGACCTCGGTCCGGCACGCCGAGTCGGCGGAGAAGCTGGGCGTGGACGCCGTGACCCTGATCGGCTACGGGTCGGGCGGCCATGTCGGCTTGGACGACGTGGCTTCCTTCATTCTGATTCCGCTGGCCGTGAGACGGCTGGGCATCCCGGTGATCGCCGGCGGCGCGGTCTATGACGGCAAGGGTTTCTTGGGCGCTTTGGCCATGGGCGCCGAAGCGGTGCTTCTTGGCACGGGCTTCATGGCCACCGAGGAATCCCCGGTGCACCAGGCCATCAAGGAACGCCTGGTCCAGACCCAGGAGACCGAGACCGCGCTCATCATGCGCTCCCTCAACAACCCGCTCCGCTGCGTACGCAACAAACTGGTGGAAGAGGTGTTGGCCCTGGAGGCCAAGGGCGCCACCCTGGAGGAGATTTTGACCAAGGTGGGCGGCGGACGGGGCAAGCTGGCCTATGACGTGGGCGACGCGGAAATCAGCCCCATCGCCTGCGGCCAGGTGGTCGGTCTGATCACCGAGATCAAACCGGTTCGAGCCGTGATCGAGGACATGCTTTCCGAAGCCGAGACCCTGCTGGGGCGTCTGAACCGCATGGCCGATTGACGGTTTGTCAAAACGGAAAAGACGAAGGGCCGGGGTTGGCCCGGTTCGACGTTGGCAAGGTGGATAAAGGCAACGCACATTTATCGCCGGGAGGTTGAAAATGGAACCGAGACTCTGGCACAAGGCCTATGCCCCGCAGGTGCCGCCGAGCATCGACTACGAGGACATCACCATGCCGGCGGCCTTGGAACGGACGGCCAAAAACCACCCCGACCGCACAGCCTTCATCATGATGGGCCGCAAAATTCGGTTCAAGGAACTGGACGAGGCGGTGAACCGCTTTGCCGCGGCCTTGGCCGATTTGGGCGTGAAGGCCGGGGACAAGGTGGCCGTGGTGTTACCCAACATCCCCCAAGTGGTGATCGCCACCTATGCCGTGTATCGCCTGGGCGCGGTGGCGGTCATGACCAATCCGCTTTACACCGAACGGGAACTCGAACACCAGCTCAAAGACTCCCAGGCCCGGGCCGCGGTCTGTCTCGACCTGTTGGTGCCCCGCTTTCTGGCCCTCAAGCCGCGGACTCAGGTCGAAATTATTATCGGCTGCCACATCCTCAGCTATCTCCCGTTCCCGGCCAAACAACTCTTCCCTTACGTCCAGAAAGGCATGACCCGTGACCTCCGTCAAGACGAGGGCGTTTACGAGTTCATGCAGCTCTTGAACTCGCATCCGCCCACGCCGCCTAAGGTGGAGGTCACCGGCGATGATTTGTCAACCTTGCTCTACACCGGAGGCACCACCGGCCTTTCCAAGGGGGTCATGCTCTCCTATCGCAACGTCATGTGCAATTTGCAGCAGCTCAAGGCCTGGGTGTTCGACGCCGAGGAAGGCAAGGACAGTATCATGGGCATCTTCCCCTTCTTCCATTCGGCCGGGTTCACCGCGGTCATGCACCAGACCATCTATCGCGCCCTGACCGCCATCCTGGTGCCCCGGCCGGAGCCGGACTCGGTCCTCAAAATGACCAAGAAATACCGGCCGACCTGGTTCCCCTGCGTGCCGACCATCTACGTGGGCCTGCTCAACCACCCGGATTTCCCCAAAACGGATTTTTCCTATATCAAGGGCTGCATCTCGGGCGCGGCTCCGTTGGCCATGGAGACCATCCGCCAGTGGGAGGCGGCCGTGGGCGCGACCATCGTCGAGGTCTATGGCCTGACCGAAACCTCGCCCCTGTCTCACGCCAATCCCTGGCGGGGCAAGACCAAGGTCGGCAGCGTGGGCGTGCCCGTGCCGGACACGGACTGCCGCATCGTGGACGTGGAGACCGGCGAGCAGGATTTGGAGCAAGGCCGGTCCGGCGAAATTCTGCTTAAGGGGCCTCAACTGACCGCCGGATACTACAACCAGCCTGAAGAGACGGCCAAGGCCATCCGCGACGGCTGGTTCTACACCGGCGACATCGGCTACATGGACGAAGAAGGCTACCTGTTTATCGTGGATCGCAAAAAGGATATGATCGTGGCCGGCGGATACAACATCTATCCCCGGGAGATCGACGAGATTCTCTACGAGCATCCTAAAATTCAGGAAGCCTGCGCCGTGGGTTTGCCCGACGCCTATCGCGGCGAGACGATCAAGGCTTTTATCGTGGTCAAGCCGGGCGAAACTTTGACCGAGGACGAGGTCAAGGCCTACTGCCGCGAGAAGCTGGCCGCCTACAAGGTGCCCAAGATGGTTGAGTTCAAGGACGAACTCCCCAAGAGCCTGATCGGCAAGGTCCTGCGAAGGCAGCTCAAGGAGATGGAACTGGCCAAGTCGGCCCCGTCGTCTTAGGGCGGCGCATTTTCGCCTGGGTTCAGTTATATATTGGGAGCAAGAAAGCTGTGGATCGGCTTCAGGAACGGGAAATCAAAACCTGCGACGTGCTGGTCATCGGCGGTGGCGGGGCCGGTCTGCGCGCGGCCATCACGGCCAGGAGGCAGGGGACCGAGGCGCTGGTAGCCTCCAAAACCCGCATCGGCTACACCAACAACACCTATATTTCCCTAAGCGCCTTTGCCGCCACCGGGTTGGGGGAAAAGGAAGATACGGCCCAGGTCCATCTGCGGGACACGGTCATGGGCGGACGCTACATCAATGACCAAAAGCTGGCGGCCGAGGTGGCCCGGTTGGCCGCGGATCAGGTCGCCTTTTTGCAGGAATGCGGGGTGCGTTTCGCCGAGCGGGACGGCCGGCCGCGCGTGGATCGCACACCGGGACACAGCTATGCCCGGCACGTGCGGGCTCAGCCGGCCTTGGGGCGGGAGTATATGATTCCGCTTCGCGCCCGGGCCGAGGAACTCGGCGTCGGTCTGGCCGACCATCTCTTCGTCTCCCGGCTTTTCATCTCGGATGGGCGGATCGTCGGAGCGGCCGGGGTGGATCAGGATGGGGCTTTTGTGCCGATTCGGACCAAGGCCGTGATCCTGGCCACCGGCGGATTCGCCCACATCTATCACAAGACGAACAACGCGCCGGGCATCACCGGCGACGGCCAGGCCCTGGCCTATGAGTCGGGAGTTCCGCTTAAAGACATCGAGTTCGTGCAGTTCTACCCCACGGCGCGGGGGCCTTTGGGCAATCGAGGAGTTCTTTACGAGGCCGTGGTTTTTCGCGCCGGGGCCAAGCTCAGAAACGCCCGAGGCGAGGACGTCCTGGTCAAGCACGACCTGACCGATCCCATGGTCGTCACCCGGGACCGGGTGGCTCGGGCCATCATGCGCGAGATTCAGGACGGTCTGGGCGTGGACGGCGCGGTGATCATGGACCTGCGCCCCATTCCGGCCGATGTTCTGGAACGGATTCGGCCTCTGTTCCCGGCGTCCTGGTCCGTGGATCAGCCGGAAATCCGGGTCTCGCCCACCACGCATTTTTGCATGGGCGGCGTGATGATCAACGAAGCCACCGAGACCCGGCTGCCCGGTTTGTTCGCTGCCGGGGAGGTCACGGCCGGAATGCACGGCGCCAACCGGCTCGGGGGGAACGCCTTGACCGAGATATTCGCCATGGGCGGGGTCGCCGGAGAAAGCGCGGTCGCCTATGCGCGGAATGCGGTCATCGAGGAGTTGCCCCAGGCCGATCTGTCGGCTGAAAAGGATCGCCTGGCCGCGCTGCTCAAGCCCGAGGGCACGGACCTGCGGGAGATCGTCCGTTCCTTGAAAGAGGCCATGTGGACCCGGGCCGGGGTCATTCGCTCGGCCTCCAGCCTGACCGAGATGTTAGGTCGATTGGAAGAACTGAAGGCCGCCTGTCAAAAGGCCCGGGCAGCCGGCCCCGGCGATTTGAGACGGCGGCTGGAACTCGAACACATGCTGCTTGTCTCGGAAATGGTCTGCCGGGCGGCCTTGATGCGGACCGAGAGCCGGGGGGCCCACTACCGTACGGACTTCCCCGACGAAGACGACGCCCATTGGCTGAAGAACATCGTCATCGAAAAACAGAACGGCCGCATGATCCTTACGGCCGTCCCTGTAGCCTTGGATTTGATCACACCGAACTGAGGCCCGTTCAGAGCCTGCCTGTTCGTTAAAAACGGCCCTATTCAAATCCCAGCCAGGTGGTGTTGTTTGCCAGAAGCTCCCGTTTGGAGTGGAGCTTGTTGGCCGGGTGTTCCCAGTCCGGGTAACCGACGCAGATGCTCCAGAAGAGCCGCTTGGTCTCCGGGATGCCGGTGAAGCGCCGCACCACCTGGGGGTAGAGCACGCCTTGAGAGGTGATGCAGGTGCCCAGGCCGTGGGCCAGCGCGGCCAGGCAGATGGTCTGGGCCAATCCGCCGATGTCGGACGTGGCCCGGATCATATCCAGGGAGCCGTCCGCGGCCAGGATGAAGGCGGCCGGCGCGCCGAAATAGCGGAACCCTTGTTCGGTCCAGGCCAGCCGCTTTGCCTTGTCTTCCCGGGCGATGTCCAGAAGTTGGTACAGCGCAATGGCTAGTTCGATCTGGCGCTTTCGATGAACGCCCTCGTAAGGTTTACGGGGCATGTCCGGGTCGGGCGGTTGGCCGGAGCGAAGCGCCTCGGTGTTGCCCTGGCGCAGGTCGTCCAGCACTTTGCCGGTCACCACCGTGATCTCCCAGGGTTGGCTGTTGTCGGCCGAAGGCGCGCGCGTGGCCACTTCCAAAATTTTTTCCAGGATTTTCCGGTCCACCGGCTCGGGTTTGAATGCCCGGACACTCATCCGCTTCTGAATGGCCTCGATGACGTTCATACTGTTTTGCTCCTTCTTCCTTATGAGTCCCTGGCCATCTCTTCGAGAAGATCGGCGATCCGCTCGGGGTTGCCGATGCCGCAGACGCAGGGTTTGACCAACAGGGCCGCGCCTTCCTGGGCGCTCATCTTCCCTCGCTTGATCTTTTTTAATACGCTGTCCACGTAATGCCTTGAAATGAGCGCGTGGCCGCACTGGGTGGTGATCTGGCCGATCTTCTCGTCCGGCAGTTTTTCCGTTTGCCCGAACACGCCCAGGGAAATGTTGTGCGTATGCTCCTTCAGTCCCACTTCCTCGCAGAGGCACTTAACGTCCGAGAACAGGCCGGACAGGACCACGGACACGCCCAGTTTTTTCTCCTTGAGTTCGGCCACCAATTGGCGAACCGTTTCCATGTCGGTGAAGACCGCGGTGACAATGCCGGCCCGAGGCATGAGCTTGCGGATGCGGTCGTCGTCCAGCCCGCCCGGGCGGCCGAGAATGTTGACCGGCTTGTACTTGAGCACGGTTTCGATGATCTCGCCCATGGCTTCGATTTTTTGTTCCTTTTGGGTGCGCTGGGCCATGGCCAGGAAGATGATCTCCTGACCGGGGCGGTCTTCCGCGAGGCCGATGCGATTTAAGGTATGGGTCATGCTTTCTCCTGGCGGTAAGGCTTCCGGGTGCCTCCCGGCGGGATCGTGAGATACAAATATGCAAATCCGGTTGTATCGATTCAATGTCCGCCTGTCAAGATGGCGTGCCTCGATCGTTTCCCCGCTTCAGGATTTCCCCGGCCAGGCGCAGGGCCTGGTCCCGGTTTTCGATTTGATCCAAGGTCTGGGCTTCGCTGACGGCCCGCAGCAGCCGGCCGACCAACGGACCAGGGGCCAGGTCAAAGGCGCGCATGATCTCGTTGCCATTCAGCAGGCGGGGACGCTCGCGCTTTAAAGCGGCCGTTTCATCGATCAGGCGGCCAAAGAAAGCGGCCAGGTCGCCGAGTTCGTGTTGTTCGGCCAAGGACTTGGGACCTTGAGTGGCCAGGCCGTCGGCCAGAACGTGCACCAGCAAAGGCACAAGGTGATCGCCGACCCGGTTCAGAAACCGCAGCACACCTTTTTTTTTCAGAGTTCCACGCCGGTCGGCTTCGAAAAGATGCCAGGGATACAGATGTTGCCGGACCAGGCTCCGCACAAAGGCGTCTTCGCTTCGGGACAAACGAAGCCGGGCCGTGACCGCGGCGGCCATGTCCTCGCCCGCGGCTTCGTGCCGGTAGAAGTGAATGCCCCCCTCGGCATCGGTGGTCAGGGTTCGCGGCTTGCCGATGTCGTGCAGCAGCAGAGCCAGCTTGAGCAGCGCGCCTTGATCGGTTCCCCAGAGATCGGCCCGGATGCGCTCGGCCGACGCCGGCAGCCACGCCTCGGGCCGCTCCATGATTTTTTCCAAGTGGTCCAAAGCCAGGAGCGTGTGCTCTAGCACGGGCAGGTGGTGAAATTCGTTCTGGGCGCAATCGCGGAGCGGAACCAATTCAGGGAACAGGACCTCCAGAAGTCCGTGGTCGAGCATGAGGCGCACTGTCGGATGACTGCGAGGCGCGGCCAGGAGTTTTAACAATTCGGTTCGGATTCGTTCTCCAGCCGCGCGGGTGATCAGGGGCGCGTGTCGCGCCACCCAGCTTAGACTATCCGGGTCGGGCTGAAAATCAAGGGCGGCACCAAAACGGAAGAGGCGCAAGAGCCGCAAGGGGTCGTCCAGGACGACCGTTTCCGAAACGAACCGCGCGGTGCGGGTCTCCAGGTCTTTCAGGCCGCCGTGGGGGTCTATGAATCGGCCCCTCTCGCCGCCGGCGGCAAAGGCCAGGGCCATGGCGTTGATGGTCAGGTCCCGCCGGGCCAGGTCCTGTTCCAGAGACCCGCCTTCGGCCGCGGCCAGATCGATGATCAGGCCGGGCGGGGCAAAGCGAAAGACGCGTTTGGGGGCGCGTCCCAACGGAATGGCCCGCATCTGAAGCGCCTGGGACAGCCGGGCCGCGGCCGGTTCCAGAGGTCCGGTGGTCACCAGGTCCAGGTCGCCGATTTCCCCGCCCAGGGCCAAATCCCGGACCGCGCCGCCCACCAAATAGAGGGGTTCCGGGAGCCTGTCCGCGGCCTCGTGGAGCGCGGCCAGAGCGGGCAGGGCGGTTAGCCGCTCAAGCATTTTTTGGACCGAGGGCGCGGGCATACCGCCTGCTTTTCCCGGCTTCCCGGACGTTGACAGGGGGTGGGGCATGCCGTATTTTAATTGAGCCTGGGTTGAAAGGAAAGGATTCCATGCGCAACACCATTGTCGCTCCGCTTTTGTCCGCTTTTGTTCTGCCGGGGCTGGGTCAGGTCATCAATCGGCAGATCGTCAAGGGACTCATCTTGATGGGCCTGGCCATGCTGCTTTTTATATGCGTTTTGGTCAAGGTGCTCTTGGACCTTTCCGCGGCCATCGGGCAGGTGATGGGGCCGAGTCTGGGGTTGGGGCTGGAGGACTGGCCGACGGTGATCGCCGCGCTCCGGGCCAGGGACTTGACGGTTTTGTATGTGCTGGTCACGCTGGCCGTTGCGGTGTGGGCCTATAGCATCATTGACGCTTACCTGGTCGGGCGCGGCCTCCGGTCGCGGGAGACCACCCAAGGATAGCTATGAGGCAGTTGCTCATCGACGAACTCCAGCCCGCGGACGTGGAGGCCCTGCGCGACTTTCTTTCGGCCAACGCCTCGCCGTCTTCGGTGGAGGGTCTGTTCTGGGTGGAGTTCACGCCGGACCTCCTGGACGCCGGGCAGTTCGAATGTTCGGAGGATCAGCCGTTCTGTTTCGCGGTGGAGGTGGGGGACTCCTGGGCCAAGCTCGAATTCCTGATCCGATCCCGGACCAACTTTCGCAGCCTGCATGTACGGTACGCCACTGCATCCCAACTGGCTTTTATTTTGGAGTATGCGGCCAACCTGATCGAGACTCTCGATCTCAAGACCTGAGGCCTGGAGCCCCTCGGCCCAAGCCGCGATCAAAGCCATGTATCTGTATAAAGCCGATTATGAAAAGCTGGTGGCCTGCCTTCCCAAGCGGGGCGTTTGCGAGGCCTGTGGCGGGGAATCGAAGCTGATCCTCAAGGCCGACGAATCGCGGAGGGTCTTTTTTTATCTCTGCCAGGAGCCGTCCTGCGCCGCCCACACCGAACCCTACCTGGTCAGCGTGTACTGATTTCCCCAGCCGGTCTCAGACGATCACGCGGAAGGAACTGGTCGGAGCCTTATCGATCTTGTCGCCGCAGACGGTTCCGCAGCGGGCGCAGTGGTAGAGGTATTTCTCGCCTTCGGGCAGGACGAGCAGAAGCCGTTTGCGAACCGGCATGGCCCGCTGGCATTTGGGGCAGTAAAGTTCAGAGGCTTCCAACTGATCGAACTGGGCTTGGGGGCGGCCACCGGGGCCTGGCGGTCTTCTTCCCTGCATGTCGCGGCACCTTGCTCCGTTTGATGGTACTTATTATTAGTCGCCCGCCGCTGCCTGTCAAGCCGCGAGTCGCCGGTTGGGGCGCGCCGGCCGCTTGAAAAACGCTCCTCAAACAGGTAGAATGAAAGCCAAACTAAGAGCCAGGTACGGAAAGAGCACGAAAGGGAAGCTGACATGAAAATCAAACGGATCGCTCACTTGGGAATTGCCGTCAAGAACCTCGCCGAAGCTCAGACCTTCTATACTCAGATGCTGGGGCTCAGCTTGGATCACGAGGAAATGGTGGACCAGCTCAAAACCGGTTTCGTGCCCATTGGCCAGACCAACCTTGAATTGGTGCAGGATACCGAGCCGGACGGGGTCATCTCCCGGCACATTGAAAAGCGCGGGGAAGGCATCCAGCACATCGCCCTGGAGGTGGAGAACATCGACGAGGTCTTGAAAGAACTCAAGGCCAAGGGCGTGCGGCTCCTCGACGAAACGGCTCGACCCGGCGCCCATGGGTCCCGGGTGGCTTTTATTCATCCCAAGTCCACCAATGGCGTGTTGACCGAGCTGGTGGAATATCCCTGATTTTTTTCGGCCTGGTTTCCTCGCTGTTATCCAGACCGGTGGCCCGGTGGAGCCGGGCAGCCGGCAATATGCCCGATCTGGAGTGTGCCATGTGGGATTATACGGAAAAAGTTAAAGAATATTTTGAAAACCCCCGCAACGTGGGCGAGGTGTCCCGCGCGGACGGGGTGGGCGAAGTCGGTTCCCTAGCCTGCGGCGACGCTCTTCGTCTGACCATCCAAGTGGACAAGGCCTCGGACCGTATCGAGGACGCCAAGTTCCAGACCTTTGGTTGCGCCAGCGCCATCGCCAGTTCCTCGGCCATGACCGAAATGATCAAAGGTCTGACCCTGGATGAGGCCCTGAAGGTCTCGAACCGGGACATCGCCGATTATCTGGGCGGTCTGCCCAAGGAGAAGATGCACTGTTCGGTGCTGGGGCGGGAGGCCTTGGAAGCGGCCATCGCCAATTATCGGGGCGAGGAACTGGTCAAGGCCGAGGGCGAGATCATTTGCGAATGCTTCGGGGTGACGGATCGCGACATCGAGCGGGTGGTCCTGGAGAACGATCTGACCACGCTGGAAGAGGTGACCGACTACACCAAGGCCGGCGGCGGTTGCGGATCGTGCCACGAAAAGATCGAGGCGCTTTTGTACCGCATCCTAACGAAAAAGCGGCAGGAAGCCCAGGAAGAGGTCCGGCCCAAGAAGCTGACCAACATTCAGAAGATCAAGCTGGTTGAAGAGACGATCGAGCGCGAAATTCGCCCGGCCCTCCGGGCTGACGGGGGGGACATCGAGCTGGTGGACCTGGAAGGCAACCAGGTCATGGTCGCCCTGCGCGGCACCTGCTCCACCTGCGCGGCCAGTCAGTTCACCTTGAAGGACTACGTGGAACAAAAATTGAAAGAGTTCGTTGCCGACGATCTCTACGTCGCGGAGGTCAAACCGTGAAGACCATCTATGTGGACAACAACGCCACCACGCGCGTCGCGCCCGAGGTGGTGGAGGCCATGCTGCCGTTTTTCAGCGAGCGCTACGGCAATCCCTCCAGCATGCACACTTTCGGAGGCCAGGTGGCTCAGCAGGTGCGGGAGGCCAGGGCGCGCATGGCCGAACTGCTGGGCGCCGACCCGGAAGAGATCGTCTATACCTCCTGCGGCACCGAGAGCGACAACACCGCCATCTGGGCCGCGCTCCGCACCCGGCCGGAGAAGCGTCACTTCATCACCACCCGCGTCGAACATCCGGCCATCAACAACCTGGTCAACTACCTGCGGGCGGACGGCTATCGCGTCACCGAGATCGGGGTGGACCGGGACGGCCGACTGAACCTGGACCAGGTGAAATCCGCCTTCACCGACGACACGGCTGTGATCAGCGTCATGTGGGCCAACAACGAAACCGGGGTGGTCTTCCCGGTCGAGGAGATCGCCGAGATGGCGGCCGAGCGGGGCGTGGTTTTTCACACCGACGCCGTGCAGGCCGTGGGCAAAGTTCCCATCAACCTCAAGAAGACCCGCATCGACATGCTCTCCCTGTCCGGCCATAAACTGCACGCGCCCAAAGGGATCGGCGTGCTCTACATCCGTAAGGGCACCAAGTTCAAGCCTTATATCGTGGGCGGACACCAGGAACACGGCCGGCGGGGCGGCACGGAAAACGTACCCTATATCATCGGCCTGGGTCAGGCCGCCGAGCTGGCCATGGGCCACCTGGACGACGAAAACACCCGCATCAAGACCCTGCGCGACCGGCTGGAGGCCGGTCTGCTGGCCAGCATTCCCCGCGCCATGGTCAATGGCACCCGCGAAGAACGGCTGCCCAACACGACCAGCGTCAGCTTCGAGTACGTCGAGGGCGAGGCCATCCTCATCCACCTGTCCAACCTGGGCATCTGCGCCTCGTCCGGCTCGGCCTGCACCTCGGGTTCGCTCGAACCCTCGCACGTGCTCCGCGCCATGGGCGTGCCGTTCACCGCGGCCCACGGCTCGATCCGGTTTTCTCTCAGCGTTTACAACACGGACGAGGAGATCGACTACATCCTGAAAGAGATGCCCCGCGTCATCCAAAAGCTCCGCGACATCTCCCCCTTCTGGAAGGACGGTCAGCCCGTCGAATCCGCCTTGCTGACCGGAACGACTTCTTGCGCCGTGCATCCCACCGCGGCGTCCGACTGAGCCCGGCGTTCGCGTAAATTAAAAAAAACCTGGACATCCCCCATGGATGGTCCAGGTTTTTTGTCGTGGTTTTTGAGTTACAGCCCGATCTCGCCGGCCACCTCGCGCATGCCCAAAATGGTGTCGGTGATGATCTCGGTCAAATCCTGGCCAAGCATTTCAGCCCCCTTTTCGATGATCTCCCGATTGACCCCGGCGGCGAAATGCTTCTGCTTCCATTTCTTTTTGACCGATTTGGCGTTCATGTCCATGACGCTCTTGGAAGGCCGCACCAGGGCCGAGGCCGTGACCAGGCCGGTCAGTTCGTCGATGGTGAAGAGCGTCTTTTCCAGATCGGTAACCGGCTCGACGTCGCTGACAAGGCCCCATCCATGGGAGACCACGGCCCGGATGTACTCCTCGGGCCAGCCCCGTTCTTCAAGGATGGCCCGGCACTTGGTGCAGTGTTCCTCCGGGAATTGGTCGTAGTCCAAATCGTGCACCAGGCCGATGACGCCCCATTTTTCCTCGTCCTGACCGCGCTTTCGCGCCATGAAGCGCATCACGGCCTCCACGGCCAAGGCGTGGTTGATGAGCGCCTCGGTCTTGGTATACTCCTTGAGCAGGGCCAGCGCTTCGTCGCGGGTGGGGACATGCGTGGTCATGATTTCCTCCCTTGTCGGTATCTTGGCGAAGACGGGATCAGGGCCGGACCGCCGGAATTTCGAATTAGAGTTGAAGGCACGTGGCGGTTTGTGCTCTACTGGCGGGCAAGGCAGACGGCGGCCGCCTTCATTTTTTCGTCGTCAAAGAATTATACGCGTTTTCAAACGGTGGTGACAAGTGGATTTGGCGGTGGCGCCGGCGGCCGTGCTGGGCGTGCTTCAAGGGTTGACCGAATTTCTACCGGTCAGCAGTTCCGGGCACCTGGTCTTGGGGCAGCGGCTTTTCGGTCTCCAGGGATCGGAGATGCTCTTCAACGTGGTCGTGCATCTGGGTTCGCTGGCTGCGGTCTGTCTGGTGCTCCGGCGGGACTTGGTGAAGCTTTTGATCGAGGTTGGGGTTGTTGTAAAAACCGTGGCCGGCCGCGGTTCCCTGGCCGAGGCTTGGCGGGAGCGCCCGGAATTCAGGTTGCTGGTCTTGCTGGCTTTGGGCACTTTGCCGGCCGGGGGGGTGGGCCTGGCCTTCCGGTCAACGTTCGAATCCTTGTTTTCTTCCAGCCGAGGCGTGGGCGTGGCCCTTGTTTTCACCGGCCTGGTGCTGTATTTGACGCGGCGTTTCGGGGCTGGGAATCGGGACGTCAGCCGGCTCAGGATTTCGGACGCCGTGGTCATCGGGCTGGCCCAGGCCCTGGCCATCACCCCGGGCGTCAGCCGCTCCGGCATGACCATCAGCTCCGGGCTGTTCATGGGCGTGGAACGGGAGACCGCGGCCAGGTTTTCTTTCTTGCTGTCCATCCCGGCCATTGTCGGGGCCTTTGTGGTGGAGATTGGAGACGGCTCGGTCGGTTCGTTTCCGCTGGCGGCCCAGGTGGTCGGTTTTGTGGCGGCCTTTCTGTCGGGCGGCGCGGCCCTTTATGTTTTGCTTCGGCTGGTGCGGTCCGGCAAGCTGCATTATTTCGCCTACTACTGCTGGTTGATCGGGGCGCTGTGCCTGGTCTTGAGCCTGGGAGGATAAGGCATGCTTCATGATCTAGCGGTCTGGGTCGTGCATTGGGCCCAGACACCGTACGGTGCTTACGCCCTGTTCGCGCTGGCCGTGGCCGAGTCCAGTTTTTTCCCGATTCCGCCCGATGCCCTGCTGATCGCCCTTTGTCTGGTGCGGCCCGAGGCGGCTTTCCTGTTGGCCCTGGTCTGTTCAATCGGCTCGGTGCTGGGCGGTATGGTCGGTTATGTCATCGGCCTCAAAGGCGGCCGGCCGCTGCTCAAACGCTGGTTCAAGTCGGAAAAGGTGCGCTTGGTGGAGCGGTACTATCAGCGTTATGACGTCTGGGCCGTGGGCGTGGCCGGATTCACGCCCATCCCGTACAAGGTTTTCACCATATCGGCCGGGGTGTTCGCTCTGAATTTCCCGAGGTTTGTGCTGGCCTCGATCATCAGCCGCAGCGCGCGTTTTTTCCTGGTGGCCAGCGTGTTCTATTTCTTCGGGCCCTCGATCAAGGCCCTGGTGGACCGGTATTTCGGACTCTTGACCGTGGCCTTTTTCGTGCTTTTGTTCCTGGGTTTTTACGTGGTGCAGCACATGGGCCGCCGGGCGGCGCGGAAGGACGAAATCGGTTGAGCGGTTTTTCTCCAGACGTCTATCCGGTCGTGTTGGAGCCGGTGGTTTTGGAAAAGCCCTGGGGCCGGGTCGGTGTCGGGCCGGACTTGGCGGCCGGCACGGACTCGGCGCTTCAGATCGGCGAAATCTGGCTGACCGCGGACGGCGAGGTATCCAGCCGGGCGGCCAACGGCCCGGCGGCCGGCCACGGTCTGGCCGACCTTCGGCGGGCCTGGGGAGTCGCGCTTTTGGGATCGAGGTTTGCCGGCCGGGAAAACCAACCTTTTCCCTTGCTGCTCAAGCTCATCCATGCGGCCGAGGTCCTTTCCGTCCAGGTCCATCCCGATGACGAGACCGCCGGGAAACTGGAGGGCGCGGGGCCGGGCAAGACCGAGGCCTGGCATATCCTGGGAGCCGAGCCGGACGCGTGGCTCATCCTGGGACTCGAACCCGGCGCCGGTCGGCGGGAGCTGCAACAGGCCATTGACGAGGGCAGGGTGGAGGCGGTTCTTCGCCGTACACCGGTCCATCCCGGGGAAACCTATTACGTGCACGCCGGCCTGCTGCACGCCATCGGGCCGGGCGTGACCCTTTACGAAATCCAGCAGAACGTGGACCTGACCTATCGTTTCTACGACTGGGGCCGGCTGGACGACGCGGGCCGGCCTCGGGCCTTGCACGTGGCCAAGGCCATGGCCGCCTTGAACGACAGCCCGGTCGAGCCGATCCCATTTGGCGGGCTGGCCTTCGAGGAGTCCGGGGTGCGGATTCGGGTCCTGACCGCAGGCCGATATTTCGCCTTGGAGCGTGTGGAAATTTCCGGGGATTGGGAAATCCGGCTGGATGGGAGCCGCTTTGAAGTGCTCACGGTCATTCACGGCCGCGGCCGGCTGATGGCGGCCGGCCTCGCGGAACCGCTCGCCCTCGAACCCGGACGGACCGTGCTGCTGCCGGCGGCCTTGCCGAAGGCGGTTTTATCCCCGACGGGTCAAGATTTAGCGCTGCTCCGGGCCTATGTCCCGGACCTCGAAGCAGACATCGCGCGACCGCTTCTGGCCCGTGGGTTCACGGCCCGCGACATCCTGCCCCTGGCCGGATATTTGAGGCCCAATGATCTGTCTGAATTTTTAGATCAGGATTGAGGCAGATTGCACTCGGCCGGGCACTGGAAGGTCTGGTAGGCCAGGTAGATGCGTTCTTCCTTGAGCCGTCTTTCCACGGGCAGGGGGCTGTCCGGCAGTTCGGCCAGCCGGGCCCGGGCCTCTGCCAGGGTGGGGATGGCGGCCAGACCCTGGTCTAAAATTTTTCCTTGAAGCGTGTCCAGCACTTCGGCGTCTTCCCCGTTGGTGACCACGGTCAGCGGCACCTGGAAATCAAAGGCCAACCGCGAGGCGGCCAGGGCCTCCCGCTCCCGGGTGACCAGGGAGCCCCGCGAGCACTTCAGGGCCATGAACGGGCGGCCGTCGCAACGGACCAGCAGGTCCAGCCGGCCCTCCTGCGGTTCGCCGCACAGCTTGATGGGGAATTTCACCTCCAGCTCGATTGAACTGGCGGGAAATCCCTTGTCTTCGACCAGCAGGCGCTCCATGGCCTGCCGGACATACTCGTCGTCGCCATAGGGCAAGTCGCGGCCGGTCAGGTAATCTCGCACGTTCTCTTTCGGTTCGGACATTGTTTTTTTCCTTCTTTAAATCATATCACGAACCGGCCGTGGAATCATCCGGTCCCGGCGGAAACGTTGCTTTTCCAGAGAACATCCAGTATGACTTTAGTCTAGCGAAGAAGGCGAGGGAAAACGCTTATGTTTAAAATCGGACGAAACGATCCCTGCCCCTGCGGCTCCGGGAAAAAATTCAAGAAATGTCATATGGGACGGGAGCATGAACTTATCGAGCCGCTCCCGGCCGACACCGCGGAAAAGATCAAGGCCCTGCCCGAAGTCTCGTACGGCCGCTGCCAGGAGATGTTGGACAGGCTCGATATTCAGCAGATCACCGGCTCGGACATGTCCGTGAAATTTATTGACCTCAAGGCCTATCTCGATCTGGGTCTGGAAACGCCGGAGGTGCCGCCGGATTTGAACGAGCGGAGCGTCGGTCAGATGGTCAACCCCTTCAAGACCCTGGCCGCGGACCCGGACCATGTCTATGTGGCCGTTACCCCGGTGGTCAGCGACGCGGCCCTGGTTCACGAACTGGCCCACGTGCTGGACTACCTGGGCGGCTCCAAGATCAACCCCGGTTTGACCCAGCCGCTCAGCCTGGAGCTGGAGGCGCCCGCCGAACTGATCGGCCATCCTCGGGAGTTCGGCAAGTTCTTGGAGATGCTGCGCAACGAATTCGCCGTGGTGCTCGACGCGGACAACACCATCATCGAGTATCTCAGCGAGGAGGGCATGCTGGTGCCCGGGGAGGCGATCCGTTCATCCGACCACACGGTACTGGAAGCCGAAGTCAAGCGGTCCGTGGATTTTCTGCTGAACCACCGCAGTGAAATCGATCAGAAGATCAAGGGCCGGGTCGGGTATATCGTCCCGTCTCAGTGAGCGCCGCGCAGGCGCAGGATGGGTTCGCCGAAGAGGGCGAAGCGGAGCCAGCGAAAGGCGAACCTGAGCAGCGCCGCGTCATCCGTGCGCATGGCCTCGACGGTTTCCGGCTCCACCTCGAACCGTTCGAGAAACCGGCTTTCAAAGACAAAGCTTCGGAAACGGTCCAGGTTGTAGCTGGCCATGAAGAACATTTGCATCATGCGTTCGGCCTGGGCGGGCGGTCCCATGGGCGCCTTTGAGGTGACGATCTCCATCCACAAGTCGTTGCTGGCGTTGTAGTCTTCAAGTCCCTGGTCGGCCATCCACTCCCGGACCGTCCATGCGCGGGACTCCTCGAACCCCCGGCAGTGCGCCTCCCGCACCAGAAAGAACATCTCGTGCCCACCCTTGGCCGACCCACGGCCCAAGGGGTAGGCCCGGCAGGCACCCGGCCGAAAGTCGTAGATGGTACATCCGGCCGGGGAGACGAACGGGCAGGGATGCCCCGCGGCCTCGCTCATCTTGAGCTTCAGGCGGGGAAAGGGCGAAGCGTCCCCGGTCAGCATTTCGGCATACGTATCCAGGACTTTTTCCGAGGACAGGCCCAGGCCGGTCTTGAGCCGGAGCAGGTCATAAGGCGTCAAGGCCAGGGTCAGGTCGGCGCAGCAGCGGTTGAAGCAGGGTACGTCCGGGTGGCAGGCGAAACAGAACCGGTCCCCTTCGAGCGGCTCGAACGGACCGTTCATCTCCGGGACAGGCGGCGGGGAGGTGCTCACGCCTTTTCTCCGGCGTTCGTCTTGTTCATCCGGGCCTGCCGCGCCTCCAGGACCTCGGGCTTGATCTTGAGCGTCTTTTCGCCGAAGAGGCCGAAGCGGATCCAGTTCAGGCCGAAATGCAGCAGCTCGGAATCGTCCACGCGAAGCTGTTCGGTGGTGTCCTCGTCAAGGTCGAAGAGGTCCAGGAAGCTGGTCTCCAGGATGAACTCGCGGAAACGGTCCAGGTTGTAGGAGGCCATGGTGAACATGCTTTTGACTTGCGGGTTGTTGACTTCCATGGATTTCAGCCTGGGGTCGGTGGTGATTTCGGCAAAGGCCTTGGCCGCGCGTTGATAATCCATGACGCCCTGGTCTTCCAGCCACTCGATCACGCGCAATTCCTGATTTTCCAAGAGGCCGTGGCACCGCTCCGATTCGGCGATGACGGAGAATTTTTCGTCGGCGTCCATGTCCAGGGGGAACATGCGGCAGGGCCAGGGGCGGTCTTCATAGACCTGGCAGCCCTCGGGCGTGACAAAGGGGCACCGTTTTTCCGGGGTGGCTTCGTCCATTTTCAGCACCACCACGGGGACGATCTGGTCCTGGGTGGAAAGAACGTAGGCGTACCGGTCCAGGAATTCATCCGAAGCGAGACCCAGCCGGTTCTTCAGGCGGAGCACGTCATAGGGGCCGAGAAAGATGTTCACGTCGGCGCAGCATTTGGTGAAGCAGTCCAGGCCGGGGTGGCAGTTGAAGCGGAAGCGGTCGTTGAGGCCCAGCTTGGGCCGGGCGTCGTTCGATTTTTTTGTTTCGTCCATTCAGAAATTCCTTCCAAAGTGGCTAGATGTTATATGCTGGCCGCCGGTCCGGGTCAAGCCGGACGCGCGGGTCGGGCTTGATTGGGAATCAGGTGCGGCGTTGGTTCCAGTGGTTGTGGCCAGGCCATGGCCGGGAACAACTCAGGAATCCGTATTCTTTTCCCGATTCAGAAATTTGTCCATGGGAATGACCTTGCCGGAGACGGGCGTGGAACCCATCAGCGGGGACGGGCTTTCCGGTGCGGTGGGTCTTCCGTAAGCTTTTTCCAGTTCCTTGATGAATTTTTTCAGCTCCGGGTTTTCCTCCATGAGCTGCTGGATTTTTTGATCCAATTGGGGCAGACCGTCGCGCAGATCGGTCGTATCAACCGAAAAGTGAATGGTGCGCGTCAGGGCCTTGATCAGCTTGATCTGAACCTTGAGGTTGCCCGTGTGAATATAGACCGGCGCGTGGCCCCAGAGCCCCACCACGGGCACGCCCCGCTTGCGGCCGACGGACAGAATCATCGAGTGAATGCTGATCGGCCCCTGATAGTTGGTTCGAACCAGACCGTGATGTTCGTTTTCCCGCTCGAAGCGGGCTCGCTGCTCTTCGCTGGAAAAGGCGGCCGAAATACGCGGCTCCAGCCAGTGCGGCACGTAGTCATAGGTGCCGCCCACGGTGTAGATCGTTTCGACCCCCAGGTCATGGGCCAGTTGCATGACCAAGCCGGTGAACGACTCCCAGCGCAGGTGCGGTTCCTCACCGAGAAACAGGACGAGGTCCCTGTCCTGATCGAATTGCTTGACGTAATAGAATTCGTTCTTGGGCAGGACCAACTCCCGGATGACACCGTCTTCGATCTTGGCCGTGGGGCGGTTCGAGGTGAAATCGAAAAAACCATCAGGCATGAAATAGGCCAAGGGATGAGCCGGAAGCCGGCCGAGCAGATACTTCAGCGTTTCCGCGGACACCTCTCCGGCATTGGGCCAACCGGAAAAGCCCATGATAAGGACCGGCCGGCGAAGCTCGGGCTCGTCCAAGTAGCAAAGTTCTGAGGTTGGAACAGGGTCCATGATTCTTAACACTTTGAAATAACAGTCAAGATGCGTTCCTTATCCCACTGGGTTTCATCATACTGGATGCCGGGGCCTATTTCAAGCCTTGAGGCCGCCGGCCGTGGGCCATCTTGGTTATGAGATGAAAGATCGGCCCCTTTTTTTCGTTTCTTGATTTAGGTCAAGGCGTTTTTTTTGTGGGACGATATGCTGTTGGTTAAGTTAAAAGGAGAAGGGAGGCCTATTATGACCGTTCGCAAAATCATCAAGATCGACGAAGAAAAGTGCACCGGCTGCGGTCAGTGCATCCTCGAATGCGCCGAAGGCGCTCTGGCCATCGTGGACGGCAAGGCCAGGCTGATCAAGGACGTCTATTGCGACGGGCTGGGGGCCTGCCTGGGCGAGTGTCCGGAGGACGCGCTGCATTTGGTCGAACGCGAGGCCGAGGAATTCGACGAACAGGCCGTGGAAACGCACCTGGCCGAACAGGCGTCCATGGGGCCGGAACTGACCGCCATTCAAGGATCGCCCCAGCCGTTGGCCTGCGGCTGCCCCGGGGACACGGTTCGCGAACTCACCCCGGCCGAACCTTTGGGCCAGGGGGGAACCGCGCCGGCGTCCGCGCTCAGGAATTGGCCCGTGCAGCTTCATCTGGCGCCGGTCAAGGCCCCGTTTTTCAACCAGGCGGATTTACTCATTGCCGCGAGTTGCGCCGGGTTCACCCTGACCAACCTCCACGGTTCCTATTTGCAGGGACGGGCGCTCATCATCGCCTGCCCCAAACTGGACGATGTTTCGCCCTACGAAGACAAGCTGGCGGCCATCTTCCGGGAGAACGCCGTGCGCAGCATTACTGTGCTTTATATGGTGGTGCCTTGCTGTACGGGTTTGGTGCAGCTCGTGCGCCGCGCCCTGGCCAAGAGCGGCCGGTCCATCCCGGTGTCGATCGTCCGGGTGGATTATCAGGGTCACGAGTTGGACAAGGTCGAGGTGGCGGCCGCCTCCCAGGCTTGACCTTGGCCGCGGCCTCGGGTACAAGGGGACATGGCCCCCAAAGCCTCCAAAGGCCCCACCCGCTTGGGAGACCTGATCGCTTCTTCCCAGGCCACGGGCTTCCTGGGGTTGGCCGAGCGATTGGCCCGTGTTTTCGAGGTTTGGCCCGAGACGGTGGGGTTGCAAACGGCCTGCCACACCCGGCCCGAGTCGATCCAGGGGGGGCGGTTGACCGTGCTGGTGGAAAGTTCGGTCTGGATCGACCGCCTGAGCTACAACCGCGAGCAGATCATGGCCGGCATGAACGCCCGGCTGGGCGAGCCCGTGGTCGAGGAGATCGTCTTCCGCGTGGGTGAGGTGGCCGCGTCTGAGCGAGAAAATATAACTAAATCGGCAGCTTCCGAGGAAGAAACCGAACGCCTCCCAGATCCTGCCCGCGTCCGGGAGGCCGTGGCCGACATCCAGGACACGGGCCTCAAACGCGCCCTGACCCGCCTCTTGGCGCGCCAAAACCAATCCCGCCGGAAATGACAAAACACCGCAAGTCCATTGGCAATCAATGATGACTTATTGATTGCTTTTTGATACCTTTTTTAGAATCTCGGCCACCCTGCGCTTACAGCGGCTCGGCCGGCCCTGACAGCAGGGTCTCCACCTCTGCCGAATATCGATTCCCCTCCCGGTACACCCACAGCGGCGGCAGAACCTCCAGCTCCTCCCCGCCGCCCAGCCGAGCCTCGACCAGGGCCAGCCGCGCCGATTCCTCGGGCCGGCTGTGCACCAGGCGCAGCCGCTTGGGAGCCATGCCCGCGGCTTCGATGGCGCCGAGCAGGATCGCCAGCCGCGTGGCCGGAAAGATGACCGACAGCAGCCCGCCCGCTTCCAGCAGCCGGGCCGCGATTCGGGCGGCCGAGGTGAGGCTGCCCCTCAGTTCGTGCCGGGCCAAGGCCTCTTCCGGGTCCGGGTTCAGACGGCCGGTCCCCACCTTGCGGTAGGGCGGGTTAACCGCCACGTGCTGCACCGGGCCGCCGATAGCGGCCAAGTCCAGGTTTCCCCAATCCGTCTCCAGGACCTCGACCACCGAGTCCAGACCGTTGATCCGCGCGTTCTCCCGGGCGCAGGCCGCCAGCCGGGGCTGGATTTCCACGGCCAGGATACGGCCATGTTCCATGCGATAGGCCAGGGCCAGGGCCACGACGCCCACACCGGCCCCCAGGTCCACCACCCGCTGCCCCGGACGCACCCGGGCGAAGTCGGCCAGGAGCAGGGCGTCCAGGGCGAAGCGGTAGCCGGCGCGCGGCTGCACCACGGTCAGCCGGCCGCGATAGATCGTGTCCCGGGTGAATTCTTCGGATGTGGAGCCGGTCGTCACCGCTGGCGCGTGGGTGCGTCTCCCAGCATCCCGTCGATTGTTTCCTCGGGATGGATCGGGTTCAGGATCAAACCCGTGATGACCTTGGGATAGAAGTAGGTGGACTTGCGCGGCATGGTCAGACCGCTTTCGGCCACGATGGCCACCTGTTCGATGGGGGTCGGATTGAGGATGCAGGCCATTTCCACCTGGCCTTCGTTCACCTGCCGGATGGCGTTGGCCGCGCGGCTGGTGTAAGTGATGCGGGCCGGGTCGTCCAGTTTTTCCTCGGTCAGGCCCAGGACCTGTTGGAGGATCAATCCGGTCAGAACCACGGTGTCCAGCTTCCGCAGCGGTTCGGGCCACGAATCCAAGGCCGTGTTTTTGCCCGCGCCTTTTTTCAGGACCAGCAGGTAGTAGGCCTTGGCCAAACCGGAATAGACGCCGATGGCGTTCGCGGTTCGGCCCTTTCTTTCGAGCTGCCGCAGGAAGGCCTGGCGGGCCGCGTGTTCCTCGACCCGGTTAAAGGAAAAGGCCTGAATATCGAAAAAGGCGCCCAGCCCCGCTTCCAGTTCCTCGATGCCCATCTTCACCGAATTGCTGACCAGCCGATGGGCCGGCAGGATAAAGAGTCCGGGGTCGGAAATGGGGCAAAGATAGACCATGGTGTAGTTCAGCGGCGAGTCGGGCGCGATCTTCATCCCGCCGGCGAGCATGTGCCGCCGGTAGTTCAGCGAGGTTTCGTAGCGGTGGTGTCCGTCGGCGATGTACACCTTTTGGCCTTGCATGAACCGGCAGAGCTTTTTTAAAGTCCCCGGATCGGTCACCGGCCAGATGCGATGCCCCCGGCCCTCGGCGTCCATGAAATCGAACAGCGGCGGCTTGGCGCCGTGCGGCTCTAACAGGGTCTGGGTCGTCTGCTCCTCGTCCGGGAAGACCGCGAAAATCTGGCTGAGGTGGGTGTTCACTTGCAGCAGCAGGTCCAGGCGCTCGGCCTTGGTCGAGGAAAAGGTGCGTTCGTGCGGCCGGACGCTGGCGTCCTTGTCGAAATCCTCGAGCCTCAGCAGACAGATGAACCCATGGCGGGTCAGGCGCTTGCCCGAGTTCGGGTCGCTGAAATCCGTTTCGGCCAGATACACGGCCGGTTCGTCCTGCCGCACCAGAATCTCTTCGGCCACCCACTGGCGGAAACTCTCGGTTGAGCGTTTGTGCCAGTCGTAGGGATGCTGGTCCTCGGGTCGGGAAGCGCCCAGGGTCAGGTGCAGAATGTTGTAGGGGTTCGAGGCATGATAAGCGGCCTGTTCCTCGGGCGTGACCACGTCATAGGGCGGCGCCACCAGGGATCTGAGGTCGTTCAGCTTGGTATTGTTGTAAATCATGCCCCGGAAGGGGGCGATCTCAGCCATGTTTCACCTTTTGTCTTTCGTCCTCCAAGGTGCCTGTTCGCTACCATACCCGGCCCCAACCGTCAAGGCATAAGTGGTCCGGCCAGCCCGGACAACGAGGCGCGGCCCCGCCTGCGGCGGGAGTGCGTGGTGCGTGGTGCGAAAGTGCGGGGAGGCTTTGTTGGTCCTCTCTTGTGGCACGGGCATCTTGCCCGTGCGGACCAAGCACGGCCAAGATGGCCGTGCCACGAAGATTCCCACGATCAAGATGGCTGGGCCGTGTAACCTTTGCGCCACGATCCGCGAATCGAAGATTGACATTGAGGGCTTCACGCCCGAAAATCACGACCACCTTAGAACCATTAAAAGCCGAGGAGATCGTTATGGGTCGAAGACGCGTGGGTTTGTTTTTTCTCTCTTTTTTGCTCGCGGTTCAGGTGTTGGGCTCGGCCGGTGCGGCGCGGGCAGCCGGAGACGCGGGCCAGAATACGGACCTGGCCGAGATCACCAAAGACGCGTATATCTATGTCCTACCGCTGGATATCATGTACCGCACCCGTTATCAGGCCCTGTTCAATCCTCGAAATTTCTATCGCGGCAAAATCAATGAATTCCGGCACGGCCGGAAGCTTGCCGGTCCCTACTCCAAGGCGGTCACGGCCCCGAACAACGACACCATCTATTCCTCGGCCTGGCTTGACCTGGCGCTAGAGCCCTTGGTGCTTCACGTGCCGGACACGGCCGGCCGTTATTACTCCGTCCAGTTCATGGATTTCTACACCAACAATTTCGCCGTGATCGGCCGCCGGGCCACGGGCACCCAGGCGGGTGATTTCATGATTGCCGGCCCCGGATACCAGGGCGAACCCCCGGCCGGTCTTACGGTCATCGCCTCGCCGACCAACTGGGTCTGGGTGCTCATCCGCATCCTGATTGACGGGCCCGAGGACCTGGACACGGTGTACGCGCTGCAAAACCAGTTCCGCCTCACGCCGCTTTCGACCTTCAGGGACGGCAAACCAACGGCCCAGGCCGGTTCGGCCCGGACCTGGCCCCGGCTGGACTACCAAGACCCGACCAGCTATTTCACGACGGCCAACCTGAGTTTGACCGACAACCCGCCGCCGGCCGGCGAAAACGCCCTGATGGAGCAATTCCAGAAGATCGGGGTGGGACCGGGCCAGACCTTTGACCTGAATCGTTTTTCCGAGGCGGAGCGCGAGCAGATTCTGCTGGGCATGAGGCTGGGTCGGCAGTCCTTGAGAGTCCCCGCCTCCAAGCAGCGCTTGGCTTTGAGCCGGACCGGATGGCGCGTGCCGCCGGACAGTCTCGGCCGGTACGGTTCGGATTACCTGCTGCGGGCCCGGGTGGCCGTCGGCGGTCTGGGGGCGTTGCCCCGCGAGGAAGCCACCTATTTCAGCGCCAACGTGGACGCGGACGGCCAGCGCCTGGACGGCCGCAACCATTACGTGCTGCGTTTTGGGAAGGGCGAGCTGCCGCCGGTCGAGGCCTTCTGGTCGTTGACCATGTACAAGACCGAGCCGGACGGCCGCAGCTTTCTCGTGGAAAACGCCATTCATCGTTACTCGGTGGGCGACCGGACCAAGGGCTTGAAATACGGCCCGGACGGGTCCCTGAGCATCTACATTCAGCACGAATCCCCGGGCCCGGACAAGGAATCCAACTGGCTGCCCGCGCCGGACACGGTCTTTCGCCTGTCGCTGAGGATGTATCAACCGCGCCCGGAAGTGCTGGCGGGCAAATACACGGCTCCGCCGGTTCAGCGCGCGGAATAGCCGTCGCCGCGGCGGGTTGACGGTTCCCCGTTCCCGCATTTCTTCGGGGGCGAGGAGATGATCAAAATTCCTGGGCCAGGAGGGCCGCGCCCAAGGCGCCGGCGAATTCCGGCTCCTCGGGCACCAGAACGCCGCGTCCCAGCCTTTCTTCCAACAGGCGCCGCATGCACGGGTTCCGGGCCACCCCGCCGGTGAAAACAATCTCCCCCTCGGACGACACCCGGCTGATCATGGCCTGGGCCCGGCGGATGACGCTGGCGTGCAGGCCCCGAGCGATCTCCCGCCGGTTTTGCCCCTTGGCGATCAGGGAGGTGACCTCGGATTCGGCGAAGACCGTGCACATGCTGGAGATGCTCAGTTCCTTTTCCGCCAGCAGGGCCTCCCTACCGAAGTCCTCGATGTCGAAACCCAGGGTCCGGGCCATGATCTCCAAAAATTTCCCGGTGCCGGCCGCGCAACGGTCGTTCATCTCGAATTTTCTCACCCGGCCGTTTTCGAACAGGGCGATGGCCTTGCTGTCCTGGCCGCCGATGTCCAGCACGGTCCGGGCGGCCGGGAAAAAGGCCCGCGCCCCTCGGGCATGGGCCTTGATTTCCGTGACCGTGGCCGCGTCGTAGGCGACCTCGAACAGGCCGCGACCATAGCCGGTGGCCAGGATGCGATCGTAGCGTTGCCCGTGGATCAGCTTTTGGGCCTCCATCATGGGATCGAAACCCGTGTCGGTCCGCAGGCGCTCGTCGATCCCGCCCCGGTCATCCACCACCACCAGTTCGATCGAGCGCGATCCTATGTCGATTCCGGCGAAACGCATGAGGCCGCTGGCTCCCGACGCCTAACGAAGCTGCTCGATAAAGGCTTCGATGCGGGTCTTGAGCTGGCCGGCGTCCTCCATGCTGTAGTCGGTCTCGATGCGCAGGGTGGGAATCTGCTGGTCCTCCAGGGCCTTTTCCACGGGGATGGATTCCATGAGATAGGGTTGGCAGAACTGCAAGCCGTAATGGATCACCCCGTCGGCCTTGTAGGCGGCGACCATCTCCTGGATGTGGTCCAGGCGATCCGGGTTGGGCGTGAAAATGGCGCAGTCCACCTGGTAGTAGCGGTCCACGATGGCTTCCATCATCTCCTCGACCGTGCTCCCGGATTCGTCGGTCAGGTTGCGGACGCCGCGTTCGCCCACGCAGGATTCCTCGCCCACGATGACCGCGCCCGAGGTCTCGACGATAAAGGGCAGCTTCCAATTGGGCACGGCCTGGGGGCAGCCCGAGACGAGGACGCGGGGGGTTTTCTCAGGGAACACGCCCTGTTTCTCGGCGATGCACTTTTCCATCTCGTCGCAGATACTGTTCACGGACTGTGTGAACCGGGCCGGGTTGTCGTAAAAGAAGACCTGGTTGATGAGCAGCGCGTCCAGGCCGGAGATGGGGGCCGGGTCGGCTTTCCTCAAGGCCGAGAGACGGTGCACGGCGGCGCGCTTGGCGTTGACCGTTCGGATGGCCTCTTTCAGGGATTCGGCGGTGACGGCCACGCCGGTCAACTCCTCGGCCGCGGCCTTGAAGCGTTGGTATTCGGTCTTGAGCAGGGCGCGGCCTTGAGCGGATTTGACCTGGGGCAGGTCCATCACATAGAGATTCTTGACCAGTTTGCCCAAGGACTCATAGGCCTTTTTCTTGCCGTCACAGGTGTTTTCGCCGACGATCATGTCCGCGCTTTCCAGGTAGGGGCAGACCTGGCCCAGCTTGAAGCCGAAGGACGACTTGATCAGGGCGCAAGTGTTGCGGGGCAGCAGCTTCTCCACTTCCTCCACGACGAAATCCGCGCCCGAGCACAGCCCCACCAGGGTGGCGTTCGCGGCCAGCACGATCTCCTCGGGCACGAAGACGCAGTAGGAGCCGATGATTTTGCGGCCGGCCGCTTTTTCGTCCACCAGTTCCTTGATGCGGAGGCCGTGCACCTCGCTCATGACAAAGTCGAAATAGCCCATGCCCGCGGGCCGCTTCTTCTGCTCCAGGTAAATGTCCTGGTAGGCCTGGCCCAGCACGCCCAAGAGGGCGTCGTGGGCTTCGAGATTCAATCCTAGATCCGTCCACATGGGGCGATAGTCTTCGCTCATTTTTTTCTCCTTTTTTCCGCAGGTCGGGTCCGGCCGGTCGATGTCAGAACAGGGCGGCTCCTGCGAGGTTTGATCTGGGGTCTGAGTATAATAGATATTATCTATAAATCAAATAGTAAATAGCGATATATCGGCTGGGCTTATATTCATGAAATCGATACGCGACGCGGCCCATCGCCGCCGGCGCGCACCGGAGAAGGGCCTGGAATCGAAAAGGCCGCGCGGGTTTGACAAAGCCGCCCGTCCCGTATAGGTTTGAGCGCGCCGGCGGACGGCCTGACAGATGCGCGGTTTCGCCCGGTCCCAAGAGAACTTGAGACTTGTTATGCAGCGCGCAAAATAAGTCGTATGGAAAATGACTCGGTACATGAACGGAAGGGAGAGCGAAGAAGTCCAGGACCCTGGCTTAAATCATTCCAGGGTGACGGCTTTGGGAACCCCGGAATTCCAACAACGTCATTCTGGCATGTTTTAAACCAGAATCCAGTAAATCCTTCCGCCAGGAAAGGGATTGCTCCTAAAATGGAAACTGCCTTGGCGGAAAATCAATCCTGTAAAGCAATCGATTGAATGACCCTATCAATATAGAGAATTGGTCATTCGCATGAGGAGAAAATCATGAGCAAAAAAAGTCCCGCGTTGTTCGGCGTGCCGCCGATCCTGCCCTTCACGGGCCTGTGCATGACCGAGCAGGGCCCGGCGGGTTCCGGGGCCGCCCAGGGAGCGGACCTGGCCGAGATTGCCAGGGACGCCTACATCTATGTTTTGCCGCTGAACATCATGTACCGGACCCGGTATAACGCGCTCTTCAATCCTGAAAATCCAATTAGCATTCACAATCGGATCAACACCCTCCGCCGCAATCGGGAACTCGCCGGCCCGCACTCCCGGGCGGTGACCGCCCCCAACAACGACACCATCTATTGCGCGGCCTGGCTCGATCTCGAACCCGAACCCCTGGTCATTCACGTGCCGGACACGGCCGGCCGGTATTACTCGGTTCAGTTCCTGGACATGTACACCAACAACTTCGCCATCCTCGGCCGCCGGGCCACCGGCACCCAAGAGGGCGATTACGTGATCGCCGGTCCGGGTTGGAAGGGGGAACCGCCAAAGGGCTTGAGAGTCTTCGAGTCCCCGACCAAGCACGCCTGGACGATCGTCCGTATCCTGGTGGACGGCCCCGAGGATTTGCCCAAGGTGCATAAGATTCAGGACCAGATCCGCCTCACCCCGCTTTCGACGTTCACGGGCGGCCAACCCGCGAGCGCCGGGACCGAACCCGCCGACGCGCCGGTTCAAGTGGATATGGACGATCCGGTGAGCTATTTCACGGTGGCCAACCGGGTCCTGACCGACAACCCGCCCCCGGCCGGCGAAGCGGCCTTGTTGGAGCAATTCCAGAAGATCGGCGTGGGGCCGGGTCAAACCTTTGATCTGTCGCGGTTTTCAAACGCTGAGCGCGAGCAAATTCTGAAGGGTTTCGAGCAGGGGAAGGATGCTTTGCGGGAGGCCGGCCGGGCGCGCGGCCTGGGAGCGTCCGGGGCCGGTTGGTTCGTTCCGCCGACCGATCTGGGTATCTACGGGAGCAACTATCTGCTGCGGGCCATGGTGGCCACGGGCGGGCTGGGGGCGTTCCCCAACGAGGAAGCCATGTACTTCGGCACGACCGCGGACGCCGAGGGAAACCCCTTGGACGGCCGCAATCGCTATGTGCTGCACTTCGGCCCGGGCGAGCTGCCCCCGGCCGACGCCTTCTGGTCTCTGACCATGTACAAGACCGAGGCGGACATGCGAAGCTTTCTCGTGGAAAACCCCATCCAACGCTATTCGATAGGCGACCGGACCAAGGGGCTGAAGTACGGCCCGGACGGGTCGCTGAGCCTCTATCTGCAACATGAATCTCCCGGACCCGACAAGGAATCGAACTGGCTGCCCGCTCCGGACACGATCTTCCGTTTGTCGCTCCGCATGTACCAGCCCCGCCAGGAAGTGCTCGACCGCAAATACATGGCCCCCCCGGTCCGCCGGGCGGAATAACGGGCACGACCGTGTGACCTGGTTTTTTCGGCGAATCGTCCGTAATGATTAGACCTCCCGCCGGCTTGTAGGGAATCGGTTGACCAGTCGAATCGCTCCCGCAATTTTCCCAGACACATTTTTAGCCCTAGGGGCGGCCCCCCGTGGCCGCCCGGGTCAAGGCGGGCAACCACGGGGGGTTGCCCTAGCTGATTTCGTCCACATTTTCAGCGCGGCAATTCCAGCCGTTCGGCCCGGGGCGCTTGACAAAGAATCCCATCCTGTATAGTTTGAACGCGCGTCCGGCGACGGCTCCCGCGGGTTGTGGTCGCCGGGCCGTCAAGCTATAACCCGATGTTCCAGGAGGCGGATATGAAACTGGGCAATGAGCAGCTCATGCTGCTGTACACCAACTTGGTGCGCTCCCGCAAGTTGGACGAGCTTTGCGTCAAGGGTCTGTCCGAGGGCAAGCTGCTCGGATTTTTCCACAGCGGCCAGGGTCAGGAGGCCGTGGGGGTGGGCGGCTGCACCTTTTTAAAGCCGGACGATTACATCTATCCGCACCATCGCGGTCATGGGCTGTCCTATCTCATCTCCAAGGGCGGCTCGATCAAGGCCTTTCTGGCCGAGCATCACGGCAAAGCCACCGGGGCCTGCGGCGGCATCTCCGGATTTCACAACGTGGCCCCGGAAGTGGGCATCTTCGGCGGTAGCGGCACCATCGGCTCGGCCTTCCCGGTATCGGTGGGGTGGGGGCTGGCGGCCAAGAAGAACGGCCGCGGCCAGGTAACGGTCTGCTTTTTCGGCGACGGCAGTTCGAACCGGGGTACGCTGCACGAGGCCTTCAATCTGTCGGCCATTTGGAAGCTGCCCATGGTTTGGGTCTGCGATAACAACGGCGTGGCCCAGTTCATGCCCATCAAGGACGCCTATCCCCGGGACGACATCGCCGACTTGGCCGCCGGGTATGACATGCCCGGCGTGGTCGTGGACGGCCAGGACGTGCTGGCCGTGTGCGAGGCGGTCATGGCCGCGGTCGAGCGCGCCCGGGCCGGGGAAGGCCCGTCCGTGGTCGAATGCAAGACCGTCCGTTATCGGGCCCACTCCGAGGGCGTGCCCGACGTGTATCACACCGATCCACGGCCGGCCGCGGAGATCGAGGCGGGCCGGAAGCGGGACCCGGTCGTTCTTTTCCGCGAAAAATTGTTGGCCCAGGGCCTCTTGACCGAGGCGGACGTCGAGCGGATCGATCAAGAGGCGGACACCGAGATGCAGGAGCTGGAGAAATTCGCCTTGGAAAGCCCGGCGCCCGAGCGCACGGCCCTGGACAAGGCCCTGTACGCGGGCTGAACCGGCGAGCGCGATAGAATATAGGAGATTGGATTGGCTAGAGAGATCAATATACCCAAACTGGGCATGAGCATGCGCGAAGCCACCCTGGTCGAATGGGTCGTGGCCGAAGGCGCCAAGGTGGATGAAGGCCAGGTCATCCTGGTGATCGAGACCGAAAAGACCAAGTGGGAAGTCGAAGCCGCGGCGGCCGGGTTTGTCCATATCCTCATCTCGGCCGACCCGGACCGCAAAGAGCCGGTGGGCCAGGTGGTGGGGCAGATCGCCGAAACCAAGGACGAACTTAAAATTTTGCAGGCCGAAAGCCCGGCCCCGGCCGGTGCGGCCCAGGCCGCGCCCGCGGCGGCCAAGGCCCCGGCTGGAAAAGCGGCTCCGGCCGCCGGAGGCCGCGCGTCCATCTCGCCCCTGGCCCGGCGGCTGGCCGAGGAACACGGCCTGGACCCGGCCCAGATCAAAGGCACGGGCCCGGGCGGCCGCATCGTGAAAGAGGACGTGCTGGAAGCCATCGAGGCCGCCAAGAAAGCCCCGGCCCCGGCGGCCGCTCCCGCCGCGCCGGCGGCGGCGCAGGAAGCCTCGGACCTCGAAACCGTGGACGGCAAACGCGTCAAGGCCTCCCTGTCCCTCAAAACCGGCATGCGCGGGGCCATCGCCCGCCACATGCAGGGCAGCCTGGCCGTTTCGGCCCAGCTTACCCTGACCGGCGAGATCGACATGAGCGAGGTCAAGCGGGTCCGGGCCCAGCTCCTTAAAAAGGAAGAGCAGCTCGGCGTCCGCGTCACCTACAACGACATCTTTATCCTGGCCCTCACCCGGGCCCTCAAGAATTTCCCCATCCTGAACGCCAGCGTGATCGGCGACGAGATCAAGGTCTGGGAGGACATCCACATGGGCGTGGCCGTGGCCATGGAAGGTCAGGACCCGTACACCAGCGGCCTGATCGTGCCGGTCATCCGCCACGCGGACCGGCTCTCCCTGGTCGAGATCAGCAAGGCGGCCAAGGAACTGGCCGTCAAGGCCCGCGAAGGCAAGATTCTGCCCGACGACGTCACGGGCAGCACCTTCACCATCACCAACCTGGGCGGCGCCGGCGGCGGGTACGGCTATGGCACGCCCATCATCAATCAGCCCGAATCCGCCATCCTGGGCACGGGCGCCATCACCGACCGGGCCGTGGTCCGCGGTGGCGAGATCGTCATCCGGCCGATCATGACCTATTCCCTGACCTTTGATCATCGGGTCGTGGACGGCTATCCGGCGACCCTGTTCATGTCCAGGGTGACCGAGCTGTTGGAAAATCCGGGGTTGATGTTATAGGCGCAAGCCCGGCATGGATACATCGATGCTTAGGGTCTATCGACTCGGCCTGACCGACTATGGTCAGGCCTCTCGTTTTCAGGAGCGGCTGACCGAGGCCCGGATCAAGAACGAGGTCTCGGATACCCTGGTGCTGCTCGAACATCCCTCGACCCTGACCCTGGGCCGGGAGGATGACCTCCGGCATCTCCTGGTGGACCGGGAAACCCTGACCCGGCAAGAGGTGGCGATCGAAGCCACGGACCGCGGAGGCAGCATCACCTGGCACGGACCCGGCCAGGTGGTGGGCTATCCCATCGTGGACCTCAAGCGCCGGGGCCGGGACATCCACAAGTACATCGATGACCTGGAAGAGGTGCTCCTGTGGGTTCTGGCCGATTACGGCCTTTCGGGCGGCCGGGACGAGAGCCGCGTGGGCGTCTGGGTCGGGGCCGAGAAGATCGCGGCCATCGGGGTCCGGGTCCGGCGCTGGGTGACCAAGCACGGCTTTGCCTTGAATGTGAACAACGACCTGGGCGTCTTCTCGCTCATCAATCCCTGCGGCATCACGGATCGCGGCGTGACCTCCATGGCCCGGCTCTTGGGGCGCCGCCTGTCCATGGACGAGGTCCGCGACCGGATCGTGGCGCGTTTTACCGAGGTGTTCGATTTCGAGCTGGAGGTTTCGCCAGAGGGAACGGAAGGGTAGGATGATCTATTACGGCTGGTATATCGTTTTTGCCTCTTTCATGCTCGGTTTTTTCGTGGCCGGCACGATTTTTTACAGTTTCACCGCCTTTATCGATCCCTTGGTCAAGGAATTCGGCTGGAGCTACACCCAGGTCTCGTTTGCCTCGTCCCTGCGCGGGCTGGAAATGGGCCTTTTCGCCCCCTTCATCGGCATCCTGGTCGATCGGTACGGGTCCCGGCTCATGATCCTGATCGGCATGATCGTTGTCGGGCTCAGCCTGGTGCTGCTGTCGGTGATGCACTCCCTGGTTATATTTTATGCCTGCTTTCTCCTGATGGCCTTGGGCGCCGGCGGATGCACCAGCGTGGTGGTCATGACCTCGGTGGCCAACTGGTTTCAGCGCCGGATCGGGCTGGCCCTGGGCATCGCCGTCTGCGGCATGGGCGCCTCGGGCCTGATGATTCCCCTGGTGGTCAAGCTCATCGCCCTGTACGGCTGGCGGAACGCCTTCCTCATCTTGGGGCTGGCCGCCTGGGGCTTGGGCATCCCTTTGTCTCTGATCATCCGCAACCGGCCCCAGGACTTGGGGCTCAAGATCGACGGCGAGCCTCTGACCGAGGCCGACATCGCGAACAACGCGGCGCGGGTGGAAGGTCCTGAAAAAATTGAAGAAAATCCTATAAACTTCAGCTTTCGCCGGGCCTTGAAGGACCGCACCTTTTTGCTCATCGTCGCCTCCGAATCCATCCGCGTGCTCATCCTGGGCGCGGTGGCCATGCATATCATGCCCTATCTCGGCACCATGGGCATCCCCCGGGCCACGGCCGGTCTTGTGGCCGCGGGCATTCCGATCTGCTCGACCATCGGCCGCGGCGGCTTTGGCTGGCTGGGCGACAGATTCAACAAGAAGCACATCATGGCCGGGACCTACATCCTCATGCTGGTGGGTCTGCTCGTTTTTACCCAGCTCAAGGCCGTTTGGCTTATCCCGTTGTTTTTATTGACATTCGCTCCGGGATACGGCGGCGGGATGAGCATGCGCGGGGCCATCATCCAGCAGTACTTCGGCCGGCCCGTCTTCGGCAAGATGCTCGGCCTGACCATGGGCATCGCCTCCCTGGCCGGCATTATCGGCCCCACCCTGGCCGGTTGGGTCTTCGATACGTTCCAGAGTTACAATGCCCTGTGGCTGTCGTTTATCGGCCTGTCCGCGCTGGCCTTCTGGCTGGTCATGCAGATTCGAGAAAAGGAGTCCTGGACCGGGTCGTTCTGACCTGTTCACGGCCGTTTGACGGCTGCTTATCGGCCGGCTTCCATGCGGTTGAAAGGGCGGTAGGCTGGCTGGCTGGTGCTTACGGCTTGGATTGACTTCGCCGCTTCCCGGCGGGTTTCAGCAAGTCGCGGAAGGGCAAGAGAGGCTCCCGGGCGATCCGGTAATCGCGGCAGCGTCGCCGCCGGCTGGCCGGGCAGGATTGGTCGCAGATTTCCAGGTGCTGCCGCTGTTCGCGTTTGGGGCACCAGAGCGTGGTTCGGTCCGAGGGCATGGTTCCTTGTACCGCGCCTGGCCCGGACGGTCAAGACGAATGAGGCTGGCGGCTGGAGACTATGGACTGGAAAAAGGTTTCTGACTCCTTTTTCTCCATGCAAGGAACAAAGGATGTCATTGCGAGGAGGCAAGCCTGGGCTTGACGACGCGGCAATCTCCGGTAATCTATTGCGGACCGGAACTGAGATGGCCGCGCTACGCTCGCCATGACGGGCAACACCTTATCTTGTGTGACGGAATTTTAGCGCACGCCCCGTAGGAGTCGACATGAGTGAAGCCACGGAAAAAAACCCCGCGCCGGGCGAGGAAATCCTGATGCAGCGCCGGCCCGCGCTGGCCAGCTTTTTCGTCTTCTTCCTGGGCATCGCCCTCTGCCTGGGCGGGCCGCTGGTCAAGGAGGACGCGCCCATCGGCTTACCCACGGGCGCGGTCATCTCCATTGTCTTCCTGGCCATCATCATCAGCCGCTGGTCCCACGTCTATACCCTGACCCGGCGTAGCTTCACGGTCAGCCAGGGCCTCAGCCTCCGGCCGGCCGCGAAGATCGACCTGGCCGACATCGACGGAGTCGAGGTCAACCAGGGCCTGACCCTCCGGCTCTTCGGCCTGGGCCACGTGCTGCTCCACTCCCGCCACCCCGAGCACGCCGGCCTGATCGTCCACGGCATCCCCAACCCGCAGGGGTTTCGCAAGCGCCTTGAGGAACTTATTCGGGAAGCCGGGGGAGAGTTGCGTTAGGGTTAAACAAAGTGCGAAAGTGCGCTGTGCGAGGTGCGATATGTGACACGGGCATCTTGCCCGTGCATAGCTTCGGCCAGCTTTATTTGCTGTTGATTCGTATAGATGTCTTCCCTATTCTGCTTTCAGTGGAATCCGGGCAGACAACAGTTGTCCGGCTTAACCGTTAGACGTCATGTCTTTTGCTGGCGGTTGGTCTTGAACTAGCATCAACGAATTCTAAGTCCGAAAGAGGGTGCCCCTGAGACGAGGCTTTATTACGTGCATCGAATAATCTGCTGTCCTTCTTACCCATTCCTCCAACGTCAATAACTAGGTAAAATGCTTTCATGGTCTTTTCTGATGTTTTATATACTTCAAGCTGATTTAAGTAACCAGATACTAGGCGAGGGTTTGTCGATAGTTTAACCTCTACTAATACTCTAGATTTAAATCCAGTTGAAAATTTAAAATCTATTTTTCCAGTGCCTGTGTCAATTTCAGGGGAAATATCAAGATTGTTTGCCTCGCAATAGCTATAAGCAACTGCGAAAAAAATTCTTTGAATTGAGGATTCATGTCTAGGCTTTTTATTCTCCTTATAAAATTCTCTGTTTAGCCCTCTATTTTCAACAAGATGTCGAAATTGATCTATAATTATTTTTACAACTTCATACACATAATTTAAATCGAAATCTTTTCTCTCAATTGTAATAGTAAGAGGATTTATTGACGTAAACATTTGTGGTAATCGAGCCCAAGAGATTAATGCGTCTGGGTCCTTAATGGAGTTATATGGAGTTGCGGGCGCTGAATGGATTATGTCTAAAAGAGTCTTGAATGAGTCGAAATTACTTAAAGCTTGAGATTTAAGCTCGGCCTTGTCTCGTTTTGTTTTTTTTGCCCAGATATGGGCAATATGAGTATTCACCTTATATCGCAGTTCTTGATTTTTTGAAGCAACATCTGATATCTCATCCCAGTCTCTGGCCACCGGAAGTTTTCTCAAAATATCATGTGGCACGAGAATAATGGGAGTTCGATGTTTTTCAATTGGATTTCGAGCGAAATAGCAAGAACTGCGAATAAATTTAAATTCTTCACCTTCGATTCTTAATTGATCAAGTATTTTTTTATTAAATTTCGAAAGTGCATTAATAATTACATTAGTAACCATATCGCTTATACGATCTGGTCCAAAATCAGCCTCGAAAAGTGCCATTAAAGGGAAGAGATCTGGATCCCTAACGCCAAGATCAACAATTTCTTTAGCCACAAGTAGTAAGCGGTTTGAAAGTATTATACCAAAGCCGCTACCTGATATTGAACCTGCACCATAGCCTAAACATGTGCCTTTAATTTCATGAAATTTAAAGAGAGACTGTGCACTTCTCCATGCAACATCATCCGTTGCTCTAGTATGAGATAATAATTTGATTATATTCTCAAAATGTGTTCTATATTCTTTTGTGGCATCACTACGAATTTCGTTATGCGATGAATGTTGAAGTAGGAGAGGATCAATGAATAGTTTTGTGTCAATAGCTAATGTGGGGTCCAATACACCTAATTTATCAAGGTCGTCTGGAGAAATACTAAAGCATTTTGAAAACGTAACAGGATTTTTTGCTTTTGCCATTTTTTTCTCCTGTTATATCGGTTGGATAGTCATATAGGCAGACTTGTACCAACCTTCCTCAGTAATAATTATTAATGGCAAGCTATGTATATTTGTTTATATTACTTTCAATAATAACGCATTGTCAATTCCCACGCAACAAAAATTGTTGGGTTTCGCTTCGCTCGCAATGACGGTTGGCGATTCCGCAATCCTGCATGGCCGGCGAGCGGCCATGGCACCCGTCCTATTTTGTGGTGCGGCCGTTCGGCCGGGCCATGCACGGGCAGGATGCCCGTGCCACGAAGACTAGCCGCTACGCACCATTGCACTTGCGCACCACGCACTTTCGCGCGGGGGCACGTGCAACGTACCCCTACTTTTGGGTCGGTCTTGACAGGCCTGGGCCTTTGCCCTATTCTTGAAACGACAAGGCGGAAGGGCAGGCGGGGGCGGGGTCCCTGCCTTTTTTGTGAGGCCGGAGTCCGGTCTCCCGGCTTCCCTGAGGACAAATGACCGACCACGAAGACTATTACAAGCTCCTGGGCGTGGGCCGCTCGGCCACGGCGGACGAGATCAAGAAGGCCTATCGCAAGCTGGCCATCAAGTATCACCCGGACAAGAACAAGGGCGACACCACGGCCGAGGAGAAGTTCAAGCAGATCAACGAGGCCTACGCGGTGCTCTCCGACGCGGAGAAGCGGCAGGCCTACGACATGCACGGTCACACCGGGTTCCGGCAGCAGTACAGCCAGGAAGACATCTTCCGGGGCTTTGATTTCAACAACGTGTTCGGGAACTTCGGCTTTGGCGGCGGGGGGCGCTCGACGCGCTTCGGCCGGTCTTACGGCAACATGGACGACATGTTCGGCGGCTTTAACCGGCAGGCCCGGGCGGCCAGGCCGCGCGGGGCCGACATCAGCTTTGATCTGCACGTCTCCCTGGAGCAGGCCGTGTTCGGGGCCGAGCGCCTGGTGGCCTTTAACACGGCAGAGGGCGTTTCCAAGATCACGGTCAAGGTGCCCCCGGGGATCGAGCCGGGCAAAAAGCTGCGCCTGACCGGCAAGGGCCATCCGGCGCCGGCGGGCGGCGTGGCCGGCAACCTTTTGGTCAACGTGATCGTGGACCCCCACCCGGATTTCAAGCGCGACGGTCGGAACCTGGAGCGCACCGTGTCCATCCGGCCTTCCGAGGCCTTGCTCGGGACCACGGCCCAGGTGGAGACCCTGGACGGCAAGCAGCTCAGCCTCAAGATCGCGCCCGGCACGGCCAGCCACGCCCGGCTCCGGGTGCGGGGCCACGGCGTGCCGGACAGCAAGGGCGGCAACCGGGGCGACCTGTACGTGCGGGTGCTGGTGGCTTTTCCCGAGGAACTGACCGAGCGCCAAAAGGAATTGATTGAGGAATTGGCCAAGGAAGGGCTATAGGCGAAAATGAGGTCGGGAGCCTTTAAACCGACGAGTCAGGCGCGTAGGGGCACGCCGCGCGTGCCCTGGGCGCGAACAACACGCCCCTACACCCTTTTTGATCTTGGCAATTGAACAAGGGTGCGCGTGCAATCCCTGGCCAGCGAAAACCTTCTCCGCGCGGCCGCCGAACTGCGTTTCCTGCTGGGCCGCGGCTATCCCCGCTCCAGCGCTTTGACCTTTGTGGGCAACCATCATCAACTGAGCAAGACCGACCGCGAGCTTTTGAACCGCGGGGTCTTTGCCGAAATTTCGGCCAAGGCCCGGCGGGCGCGGCTGATCCCGGCCGCGCAAATCGCGGGGCGGCCCTTGGCCATTGACGGACACAACGTGATCATCACCCTGGAAAGCGCCATGGACGGTTTGCCTCTGGTCGAGGCCGACGACGGCCTGATCCGCGACATCGCCGGACGGCACGGCTCTTACCAGCCCGGCCCGGTCACGGACAAGGTTTTATCCAGGCTCTTCGATGCTCTTGTGCGGCTTACGCCGGGTCGAGTGCTCTTTCTCCTGGACGCGCCGCTCAGCCGCAGCGGCGAGCTGGCCGCGCAGGTCTCGGCCGGCTTGACCGAAATCGGCATCGACCACGACGCTCGGGCCGTGCCCGTGCCCGAGACCGAACTCGCTCCCTTCGCAGGCCCGGTGGCCACCAGCGATTCGGTGCTCATCGACGCGGTGGCCGAGCCGTTCGACCTGGCCGGCCACGTCATCCGGAACATGACCCCGGCCCCGGCCTTGACCCGCCTATCCCCCGACCCGGAAAGCGTCGCATGACCGAACCGAAACGGGTCATCGCCTACGGCATCTTTTCCGGCGGTCTGGACAGCATTCTCAGCGCCCGGTTGCTCCTGGACCAGGGCCTTAACGTGCGGCTCATCACCTTTGTCACGCCCTTTTTTAGCGCAAGGCGCGGCCAGGAATCGGCCCGGCTCCTGGGCCTGGCCACCCGGCCCGTGGACATCACCCGCCCGCACCTGGCCATGATGCAAAACCCCAAACACGGCTTCGGCCGGTTCATGAACCCCTGCATCGACTGCCACGCCCTGATGTTCAACCAGGCCGGGCAAATCATGGAGGCCGAGGGGGGAGATTTCCTCTTTTCCGGCGAGGTGCTCGGACAGCGGCCCATGTCGCAGAACCTCCAGGCCCTGGGTATCGTGGCCAAGGAGTCCGGTTACGCCCACCGCATCCTCCGGCCGCTCAGCGCGCTCCGGTTGGCCCCCACGTCGGCCGAGGAGGCTGGGTTGGTGGACCGGGAGCGGCTCCTGGGCCTTTCCGGCCGGTCCCGCAAACCGCAGATGGCCCTGGCCGAAAGCTACGGCATCAGCGAATACCCGTCGCCGGCCGGCGGGTGCCTGCTGACCGATCCCAGTTTTTCGGCGAGGCTCAAGGAGCTTCAGGCCATGAGCCAGGGCTTCAAATCGCACGAGATCGAGATGCTCAAGTGGGGCCGGCATTTTCGGCTCCCAGCCGGCGGCCGGCTGGTGGTGGGGCGGAAAAAAAGCGAGAACGAGGTGCTGGAACGCCTGGCCCGGCCTGAGGATCGGGTCCTGTTCGTGAAGGACATACCCGGCCCGGTCTCGGTTCTGGTGGGCGGGGACGAGTCCGACCTGGACCTGGCCGCGGCCATCACCACGGCCTACAGCGACACCGACCCGGGCGGGTCATACGAAGTGCGGGTGCTGCACGGCGATCCCATCACCTCGATCGCCACCTCGGGCGGCCCCAAAGGGCAATACGCGGAGTTGATGATTCGCTAAGCGGGTGGGGGAACCCTTTTTGAAAAAAAGGTTTCTCCAGCCCCCTCCCAAAAATTGAAGCAGCGCGGGCGGGATTTTGCGTCGCAAAATCCCGCCCGCGCGGTTTTTTTCACCTTTATGTTTTAAACCGTCATTCCCGCGAAGGCGGGAATCCAGGCGCAACGGCTTCCGGTTCCATGGTACAGAAAATGGCCCCATACCATTTCGGTAGGGGGTCGCTCGCGAACGACCCTTACAACCCCGATCCCTACCGCGAAGGGATGACAATACCAAGGACCTTTCCCTGGTGCGCCTGGACCCTGGATTAAAGCATTCCAGGGTGACGTGTTCGCCTGGTCCGATTTCCTGATCGTCATTCTGGCGCAAGCCAGAATCCAGGTCATTCTTGTGGCACGGGCATCTTGCCCGTGCATTGCCCGGCCGGAACGGCCGCACCACCCTAACGGCCTTCGAACCCCTGATTCAGACAATAGCCCCATGACACTCCGTAGGGTCGTTCGCGAGCGACCCCTACAACCCCGATCCCTACCGCGAAGGGATGAAACTGTACGGGGGTTTTCTCCTGGTGCGCCTGGACCCTGGATTAAAGCATTCCAGGGTGACGTATTCGCTTGGTCCGATTTCCTGATCGTCATTCCGGCGAAGCCCGGAATCCAGGCGCGACCGGCTCGATGCCGCGACCAAAAAGATGTAGGGGCACGTTGCACGTGCCCCTGGGCGTTACATTTGCCGAAATTTGGATTAAAAATCGAGCACCGAGAGCCGCTCGGTCATGGTCACGAAATCCTGAACGTCCTGCTTGAACTGGGTGAAATATTTTTCCCGGGGTAAGCTCCCTTCCCGGTCATAGACGATCAGTTCGGCGGTTTCCAGGATGTTTCCGATCAGTTCCCGCATGTCCTTGACCGCGGCCTGGGCCATGAGCAAGGCCCCCTTGATCCGTTCCTTTTCGATCTCCACCTCGCAAAGCGCCTTTAGCCGGACGTGGTTGCGAATGCGGACCACGAGTTCCTCCTCGTCAACCGGCTTGGACAGGAAGTCGTCGGCCCCCAGTTCCAGGGCCTTGAGCCGGCTCTCGCGATCCAGGTTCGCCCCGGTGAACATGACGACCGGAATCCGGGCCCATTCCGCGGTTTCCTTGATCCGCTCCAGGGCCTCGAAGCCGTTCATGTTGGGCATGCTCACGTCCATGAGCACCAGGTCGGGCGGGTCGGCGTCGATGCGGGCCAGGGCCTCGCGTCCGTCGCCGGCCTTGGTGACGAAGTAGCCGTGCTTTTCCAGGATGGCCGCCACCAGTTTCAGAATGAGCGGTTCGTCATCGACAACCAGGATGCGGGTCTCCGGGATCATGATTCCTCCAGGCGTTCGCTTTGAATTCGGTGAGCATCGGTGGACCGGGCCTTGAAGCGTCGCCCCGTCAGGACCGGCTCCTATATTGATTAAAGCACGCGGGCCGGCGTGGTTCAATAGAAAAAAAGACGGCTTGAAGTCGCCCGATGGGGCGGGGAAGGGGCAATTATCGAAAAGGCCTTGACAAGAAATCCGTCATTGGATATACGAGTCCATGGGTTCCCCTTCCGCTGCAATCGATCTCGGTTCCAACACAATCCGTATGCTTGTGGCCGCCGTCAAGAACGGTGCGCCCAAGGCGCTTTTGTTGCGCCAGGAAACAACCCGGCTGGGGATGGCCCTCAAGCCGGGTTCTTGTTTCAGGCCCCAGGCTGTCGAGCGCACCTGGCGCGTGCTCGAAGAATATCGGGCCGCGGCCGAGGCTTTGGGCGCGAAATCCGTCCTGGTCGGGGCCACGGGCGCGGTGCGGGAAGCGGCCGACGGACGGGCGCTGCTCAAGCGGATCGAGGCCGAGTTGGGCATGGAGGCCCGGCTGCTTTCCGGCGAGGAGGAGGCGGTTTTGGCCGCGGCCGGTGTCCTGGCCGTGCTCAAACCGGCGGGCGGCGATTTTTTGTTGTTCGATCTGGGAGGCCGGAGCACCGAGTTTGTCCAGGTGACCGGCGGCCAAACCTGGCGGGCCGTGAGTTTGTCCCTGGGCGCGGTGGGCCTGACCGAGAAGTTCTTCAGACAGGACCCGCCGTCCGCTCAAAAGGTTGGGGCGCTGAGAGCCACGGCGGCCTGGCTATTGGCTGAGGGACTGGGCGCCGGCTTTGCGGCCGGGCCGGACCGGCCGCTGATCGGCACGGCCGGCACGGCCACCACCTGCGCGGCCGTGCTGCAAGGCCTGGAACCATACGACGCGGCCAGGGTCAACGGCTACCTGATCCCGGCGGCGGCTCTGGAGGCCTTGTTCGAGCGGCTGGTGGGTATGCCTCTAGCCGAGCGGCAACGGGTGCCGGGCTTGCCCGCGGACCGGGCCGACATCCTGCCCGCGGGGATTGGGGTGATTTTGGAGATTCTCAAATTTTTTCACCAACCCAATTTTCTGGTCAGCGACGCGGGGCTGTTGGAAGGCCTTTGGCTCGTCGCTGCCGGGGTAAGGAGCTAGATATGGAGAGCGACAGATTTTTTGGCGAGGGGTTGACCTTCGACGATCTGCTTCTTCTGCCCGCGGCCTCGGAAGTGCTGCCCAATGAAGTGGACGTCTCGACGCGTCTGACCCCGGGGATCGAACTGAAAATTCCCCTGGTCAGCGCGGCCATGGACACGGTGACCGAGGCGGAAACGGCCATCACCATGGCCCGCCAGGGCGGGCTGGGCGTGCTGCACCGCAACATGTCCATCGAACGGCAGGCCACCGAGGTGGAGAAGGTCAAGAAGTCGGAGAGCGGCATGATCGTGGACCCGGTCACGGTCGGGCCGGAGCAGTCGGTGCACGAAGTGCTCGAAATCATGAAGCGCTACCGCATCTCGGGCGTGCCCGTGGTCGAGGGGGAGGAGCTGCGCGGCATCGTCACCAACCGGGACCTGCGCTTTGAAACCAAATTCGACCAGCCCGTGAAAAACGTCATGACCAGCCAGAACCTGGTCACCGCGCCCGAGGGCATCACCCTGGAGGAGTCCAAGGTGCTGCTCCAAAAGCACCGCATCGAAAAACTCCTGGTGGTGGACGCCAAGGGCCGCCTCAAGGGACTCATCACCATCAAGGACATCGAAAAGGTGAAGCAGTACCCCCTGGCCTCCAAGGACGATTACGGCCGGCTGCGTGTCGGCGCCGCTTTGGGCACCGCGGCGGGCTATCTGGACCGGGTCGAGGCCCTGATGGCCAAAAACGTGGACGTCCTGGTCATCGATTCGGCCCACGGCCATTCGGCGGGCATCCTCCGGGCCGTGCGGGAGATCAAGTCGAATTTCAAGGACCTGCCGCTCATCGCCGGCAACGTGGCCACGGCCGAGGGCACCGAGGCCTTGATCCAGGCCGGCGCGGACGGGGTCAAGGTGGGCGTGGGGCCGGGGTCGATCTGCACCACCCGGGTGGTGGCCGGCGTGGGCGTGCCCCAGATGACGGCCATCATGGAGTGCTCCCGGGCCGCGGCCAAGAAAGGCGTGCCCATCCTGGCCGACGGCGGCATCAAATTCTCCGGGGACATCACCAAGGCCCTGGCCGCCGGCGCGCACGCGGTCATGATCGGCAGCCTGTTCGCCGGCACGGACGAGAGTCCGGGCGAGACCATTCTCTTCCAAGGCCGCACCTACAAGGTCTATCGGGCCATGGGTTCCATCGAGGCCATGCGGGAAGGCTCGCGGGACCGGTATTTCCAGGACGAGGCCCTGTCCGAGTCCAAGCTGGTGCCCGAGGGCATCGTGGGCCGGGTGCCCTATCGGGGTCCGCTGTCCGACAGCATCTACCAGCTCATCGGCGGGCTGCGAGCCGGTATGGGCTATGTGGGCTGCGGCACCATCGACGACCTGAGAACCAAGCCCCGCTTCACCCGCATCACCGCGGCCGGGTTCAAGGAAAGCCACGTCCACGACGTCATCATCACCAAGGAGGCGCCCAACTACCGCCTGGAGAACGCGTAAGGGGATGGCGATTCACAGTAGAGACGCAGAGGACGCAGAGAAGGGATTCAGTCGGGATGCAACGGTATTGCAGGGGCGACGCATGCGTCGCCCGCGTCGGTAGGCAGATTCACGCGGGCGAGGCATGCCTCGCCCCGTCATTGCGAGGAGCGAAGCGACGCGGCAATCTCGCGTAGGGCGGGTTTTAAACCCGCCCGCGAGGCTGGAATTGTACCACGGGCATTCTGCCCGTGGCCGATGCACGGCCAGGATGGCCGTGCCACAATTCGGTCATATCATCCGACTTGAAACAACGTCGCCCACGGGGTACTCTTCAAACATCCCCCCAAGCCGCTCCGGCGGATCGCGGAAGGAGGCCATGACCAAGGACATCCATCGCCATCGCATCGTCATCCTGGACTTCGGCTCCCAATACACCCAACTCATCGCCCGCCGGGTCCGGGAGCTGAAGGTCTATTCCGAGATCCATCCCTGCACCGTGGAACTCAGCCAGGTCCGGGCGCTTCAGCCGGGCGGCATCATCCTCTCGGGCAGCCCCCAGTCCGTGCGGAACGCGGACGCGCCCCTGGTCTCGCCCGAGGTTTTTGACCTGGGCGTGCCCGTGCTGGGCATCTGCTACGGCATGCAGCTCATGGCCCACCTCTTGGGCGGCGAGGTCGAGGCCTCGCTGACCCGGGAGTACGGCCCGGCCGACCTGGTCATCGACGAGGCCGCCGGCATTTTCCAGGGCCTGGAAGCCGAATCGCCGGGCCTTCGGGTCTGGATGAGCCACGGGGACCGCATCAAGAACACGCCGCCCGGATTCGTCAGCATCGCCCACAGCCGCAACTCGCCCTTCGCGGCCATGCGCTCGCCCGACGGCCGGCTGATCGGCGTGCAGTTCCACCCCGAGGTCCACCACACGCCTCGGGGCAAGGACATCCTGGCCAACTTCCTGTTCAAGGTTTGCGGCTTGGAGCCGACCTGGACCATGGCCAACTTCATCGAGACCACGGTGGCCGGCATCCGGGACCGCGTGGGCGACGAGCGCGTGCTCTGCGCCCTGTCCGGCGGCGTGGATTCGTCGGTGGTGGCCACCTTGGTCCACCAGGCCGTGGGGGACCGGCTGACCGCCATTTTCGTGGACAACGGGCTGCTCCGAAAGGACGAGGCCCGGTTCGTGGAAGAGGTCTTCCAGGAGCGCCGGCACCTGAACCTCAGGTGCGTGGACGCCTCCCAGGCCTTTCTCGGCGAGCTGGACGGGGTGGACGACCCGGAGAAGAAGCGCAACATCATCGGCCGCGCGTTCTTCCGGGTCTTCACCGACGAGGCCCGGCGGGCCCTGCGCTTCCGTTTCCTGGCCCAGGGCACGCTCTACCCGGACGTGATCGAGTCCGTGTCCTTCAAGGGTCCCTCGGCCAAGATCAAGACGCACCACAACCTGGTCGAGCTGCCCGATTTCATGGACCTTGAATTGATCGAACCGCTCCGGGAGCTTTTCAAGGACGAGGTGCGGGAAGTGGGGCGGGAACTGGGTCTCCCGGACGAGCTGGTCTGGCGGCAGCCTTTCCCCGGACCGGGTCTGGCCGTGCGCATCCTGGGCGCGGTCACGCCAGATCGCATCCGCATCCTGCAGGAGGCCGACGCCATCGTGCGGGAGGAAGTCTTGAAAAGCGGGCTGGCCCGGTCCATCTGGCAGTATTTCGCCGTGCTTCTGCCCATCCGCACCGTGGGGGTCATGGGCGACGAGCGGACCTACGAAAACGTGGCCGCGCTCCGGGTGGTGGACAGCGTGGACGCCATGACCGCGGACTGGACCCGGCTGCCTTACGAGGTTCTAAGCGTGATCTCGAACCGGATCATCAACGAGGTCAAGGGTATCAACCGGGTGGTTTTCGACATCTCGTCCAAGCCGCCCTCGACCATTGAATGGGAATAGGGTCGTGACCGACTTCGTACATCTGCACGTGCACACCGCCTACAGCCTTTTGGACGGCGCCATCCGCATCAAGGACGTGCTCGACGACCAGGGCGGGGTGCGGGCCAAAGGCGTCATGACCGCGGCCAAGGAGATGGGCATGCCGGCCGTGGCCGTGACCGACCACGGCAACATGTTCGGCGCGCTGACTTTTTACGAGGCCGCGCTCAAGGCCGGTCTCAAGCCCATTGTCGGCTGCGAGATGTACGTCGCGCCCATGGGCCGATTCCGCCGCGAACAGCAGGACCCGCGCTACCACCTCGTCCTGCTGGCCCAGAACGAGATCGGCTACAGGAACCTGGTCAAGCTGGTGACCATCGGCAACCTGGAAGGTTTTTACTACAAGCCCCGCGTGGACATGGAGAGCCTGGCGGCCCACAGCGAGGGCCTGTTCGCCCTGTCCGCCTGCCTGTCCGGCCACGTGCCCAGCCTGATCCTGGCCGGCCGCGATGAAGAGGCCCTCAAGGTCGCCGGGGAGTACGCCCGCATCTTCGAGGGTCGCTACTATCTGGAACTCCAGCAGAACGGGCTGCCCGAGCAGGCCACGGCCAACAAGGGACTCAAGCAGATCGCCGCCGAGCTCAAGCTGCCCCTGGTGGCCACCAACGACTGTCACTATCTCCGGCGCGAGGACGCCGAGGCCCATGACGTGCTGCTGTGCATCCAGACCGGCAAGATGGTCGAGGACCGGGAGCGCATGCGCTTCCCCAGCAACGAATACTATTTCAAGACGCCCGAGGAAATGGCTGAGTTGTTCGCCGACGAGCCCGAGGCGTTGGCCAACACGGTCAAGATCGCCGAGGCCTGCCAACTCGAAATCCCCATGGGCAGCTATCATTTCCCGGTCTTTCCGCTCGAACCGGGGCAGAGCCTGACCGGACAACTGCGCGACGAGGCCAGGTCCGGCCTGGACGCGCGCCTGGCCGAAATCCGGCGGGACCGCGAGGTGGACGCGGACGAGGAAAAGGTCTATCGCGCCCGCCTGGAGCGGGAACTGGACCTCATCATCCAGATGGATTTCACCGGCTACTTTCTCATCGTGGCCGATTTCATGCGCTACGCCCGCAAGCAGAAGATTCCGGTCGGCCCGGGACGCGGCTCCGGGGCCGGCAGCCTGGTGGCCTACAGCCTGGGCATCACCAACATCGACCCGCTGCCCCACGGCCTGCTTTTCGAACGCTTCCTCAACGAGGAGCGGGTCTCCATGCCGGACTTCGACATCGATTTTTGCAAGAACGGCCGGGAAAAAGTCATCCAGTACGTTTCGGAAAAGTACGGCGGCCAGGACTACGTGGCCCAGATCATCACCTTCGGTCAGATGCAGGCCAGGGCCGTGCTCCGCGACGTGGGCCGGGTCTTGGGGCTGGCCTATGGCGAGGTGGACCGTATCGCCAAGCTCATCCCCAACAAGCTGGGCATCACCCTGGCCCAGGCCCTGGAGGGGGAACCGCGGCTACGGGAGATGGTCGAGCAGGACCCGACCGTGGCCCGCCTCATCGAGATCGCCCGGGTGCTGGAAGGCCTGCCGCGCCACGCCTCGACCCACGCGGCCGGCGTGGTCATCGGCGACCGGCCTTTGACCGATTACCTGCCCCTGTACAGCGTCAGCGGCGGCCACGAGCAGGACGAACACCGCATCGTGGTCACCCAGTACGACATGAAGGGCGTGGAAAAGATCGGGCTGATCAAGTTCGATTTCCTGGGCCTCAAAACCCTGACCCTCATGGACCACGCGGTGGGGCTGCTCAAGGCCCGAGGCGTCGAGGTGGACCTGGACCGGCTCGACCTGACCGACGCCAAGACGTACGAACTCCTGTCGGCCGGGGACGCGACCGGGGTGTTCCAGTTTGAAAGTCAGGGCATGCGCGATCTCCTGGTCCGGGCCAAGCCGGGTTGTTTCGAGGACGTGATCGTTCTGGCGGCCATCTACCGGCCCGGCCCGCTGGAAAGCGGCATGCTGGATTATTTTCTCAACGGCAAGCTCCAACCGGACAAAATCGTTTACGACCTCCCCGAACTCGAACCTGTGCTGAAACCCACCTACGGCGCGATCCTCTACCAGGAGCAGGTCATGGAGATCGCCGCCCGGCTGGCCGATTATTCCCTGGGCGAGGCCGATCTGCTGCGGCGGGCCATGGGCAAGAAAAAGCCCGAGGAAATGGCCCGGCAGCGGGACCGGTTCATGGAAGGGATCAGGCAAAAGGGTCTTGACCCGGCCAAGAGCGAACGGGTCTTCAACCAGATGGAAAAGTTCGCCGGCTACGGGTTCAACAAGTCCCACACGGCCGCCTACGCCCTGATCGCCTTTCAGACCGCCTATCTCAAGTCCCACTACCCCCTGGAATTCATGGCCGCGCTGCTCAGCAGCGAGGTTTCCAACACGGACAAGATCGTCCGCCTGATCAACGAATGCCGGGCCAAGGACCTGCCCGTGCTGCCGCCGGACATCAACCAAGGCGACGTGGACTTCACCGTGGTGGACGGCCGCATCCGCTTCGGTCTGAGCGCCATCAAGGGCCTGGGCCAAGCGGCCATCGAGTCCGTGATCGAGGCCCGGCAAGAGGGACCCTTCACCGACCTGTTCGACCTCTGCCGCCGGGTGGACCTTCGCCGCGTCAACCGCAAGGTGATCGAGGCCTTGATCAAGAGCGGGGCCTTCGATTCCACGGGTGTGGCCCGTTCGCAGATGATGGCCGCCCTGGACGAGGCCCTCGAAGTCGGCGGGCGTGCCCAGCGGGATCGCGAGTCCGGCCAGGGCAATCTGTTCGAATCCTTTGGCCAGGAAAGCGCGGCCCCGCCGCCTCCGGTCTGGCCCCGGGTGCCGGAGTGGTCCGAGACGCAGCGCCTGACCTACGAAAAAGAGGCCCTGGGCTTCTACATCAGCGGACACCCCCTGGCCCGCTACGAAAAGGAACTGGCCGCCCTGGCCGGAGCCTCGGCCCAGCAGATCCAGGAAACCCCGGACAAGACCAAGGTCCGCCTGGGCGGCGTGGTCATCCAAGTGGACCTCATCAACACCAAAAAGGGCGACCGCATGGCCTTTGTCAACCTCGAAGACATGAGCGGTCAGGTCGAGATCATCGTCTTTCCCGAGGTCTTTCAGGCCAGCCAGGAGCTGCTGGTCAAGGACCAGGCCCTGCTGGTCGAGGGCGAGGTCACGGTGGACGAAAAGGCCTCGGGCACGGCCCACAAGATCATCGCGGGTCGCATCGTGGCTCTGGACCAGGCCGCCGAGGCCATGCCCGTGCGCCGGATTCATCTCCGCCTGTCCGGCTCCGACCCGAGCGAGGAGACGTTCCTCAAGGTCAAGGGCCTGCTGGAACGCCACGCCGGTTCGGTCCCGGTTTTCCTCCGGCTTGATCTACCGGATCAGGGCGTGGTCGTGCTCGAACTGCCGCATCGCGGCCGGCCTTGCTCCGCGTTTCTCGAAGATTTCCAGTCGGCCCTGGGCGACCGCGGCGTCGCCTTTGAATACAGTTGAAGAAAATGATGAATTCATATGCCGCGTCCCGGAAGTTCCTTTCGTTAAATCATCAATTTCCCGTCATTGCGAGCGAAGCGAAGCAATCTCATGACCGGCTGAAAAACGAGATTGCCGCGTCGTCCGCCTCCGCCCGCCTTCGACGGGCTACGGCGTGACTCCTCGCAATGACGGAATGGCGCTTTCTTTTCATAAGCGATTCGGGGCAGGACACTAGCTTGGGTCTCTTTTCTTTCATTCATCATTCCGCCCATGTCTCAGTCCTACACGGATAAGGCCCTTTACCGGGAGCGGGTGCGGACCTCGGGTTTGGCCCGGTTCCAGGTGCGGGTCGAACAGACCGACCTTTTCATCCGGGCCGAACGGGTCATGGAAGCCGAGGCCAGGGCCCTGGTCACCACGGGCCGGTCCCGCATCCTGTCCTGGGCCGAGAGCCACCCCGGCTTCCTGGAGAGCCTGTCTCCACTCCCGACCGACCCCCTGGTGCCGTCGCCGGTGAGAGAAATGGTGGCCGCCGGTCTGGCCGCCGGCGTGGGTCCCATGGCCGCCGTGGCCGGGGCCTTGGCCGAGTTCGTGGGCCGGTCCCTCATGGCCAAATCCCCGGGCGGCGTGATCGTCGAGAACGGCGGGGACATTTATTTATCCTTGCCCTCCCAGGCCGTGGTGGGCCTGTTCGCCGGACCGTCGATCCTGTCCGGGCGGCTGGGGCTGGTCCTGTCCCCGGAACGCATGCCGGCCGGCGTGTGCACCTCCTCGGCCTCGGTCGGCCATTCCCTGAGCTTGGGCAAAGCCGACGCGGCCGTGGTCGTGGCCCGGTCCGCGGCCCTGGCCGACGCCGCGGCCACGGCCCTGGGCAACCGCATCCAACGCCCGGCCGACATCGAGCCGGCCCTGGCCTGGGCGCTCAGCGTCGAGGGCGTGTCTGGCGCCGTGGCCGTGGTGGGCGATCGGATCGGTTTGCTGGGCGATTTGGAGCTGACTGAAATCTGAGGGAACCCTTTTTAAAAAAAGGGTTCCCTCAGACTCCCTCCCAAAAATTTTTCTCAGCGATCCGGGTTGCGCAAAGCGCAACTCGGATCGCGCGTATTGATACGATGGTCGCCAACGACGCGGCTACAGAGCGTCAGAACAAAGCAGGCCAAGGCGCGACGATGGCGAGGAACGAGGCGTACTTTGCGGTACGCCGCAGTGACGAGCCGAGGAGCAACACAGGGATGCGCAGTTATGGCGCTCTGTAGAAAAAGGGCTTGTTTTGCATCGGCCCCATTGGTAACATCGGCAGCCAGCAAAAGAATCATGGAGGCCGGCCCGTAAAAAATGAAGATCGGCGTTCTTTCCGACACCCATCTCAGCCGCGTGACCGATGAATTGGTCCATATCGTGGAGGACGTCTTTGGCGACACGGATATGATCCTGCATGCCGGCGACATCGCCTCCGGGCCGGTGCTGGCCTACCTCGAAGCGGCCGGCGTGATCCTGGTTCGGGGCAACATGGATTTTTTCGAGGAGGCCGAGCGGCTGCCCACCCGGCGGGTTATCCGGGTCGAGGGCTTCAGCCTGGGTCTGGTCCACGGCAACGGGGCCTCGACCGGCCTGGTTCCCAGGTTGGACGCCGAGTTCGAAAATATCGACTGCCTAGTTTTCGGCCACAGCCATCAGCCCACGAACCTCTGGCAGGGCAGCCGGCTCTATTTCAACCCCGGCTCGGCCACGACCACGGGCCGCAGCCCGGCCAAGACCGTGGGCCTGCTCCACCTGAACGAAAGCATCCGCGGAGAGATTCTGCCCCTGTCCGAGGAGGACGAAGATTGAAGACCCTCTGGGCGCCCTGGCGCATGAAATACATCCTGGGCGAGGACGAAACGGCCCGGCAGGAGGCCTGCATCTTCTGCGTGCCGGAAAACGAAACGGCCCCGAACAAGGCCCGGCTGATCCTTTGGGTCGGCCGGCTGTCCATGGTCATGATGAACCGCTATCCCTACACCAACGGGCATCTCCTGGCGGCCCCGCGTCGGCACGTGCCGGACCTGGCTTCGCTCAGCGCCGAGGAGATGGCCGACCTGCTGGGCCACGTGCGCCAAAGCGTGGACGTGCTCACCCGGGTCTCGCGCCCGGACGGCTTCAACGTGGGCCTGAACCTGGGCCGCGTGGCCGGGGCCGGCGTCGAGGACCACCTGCACTTTCACATCGTGCCCCGCTGGAACGGGGACACCAATTTCATGACCGTGCTGGACGACGTGCGCGTGGTGCCCGAACACATCGAGGCCACTTTCGACCGGCTGGTCAAGGAGTTCGACGCGGAATAGGGAGGGGGGAGCGTAGCGGCCCCAGGCGAGGAGAACGGTCCTGAAGGCGCCCGTGACTGAACTGACACCTATGCTAAAGCAGTACTTCAGCGTCAAGCAGAAGTACCCGAAAGCCATTCTGTTTTTCCGCATGGGCGACTTTTACGAGATGTTCTTCGAGGACGCCGAGCGGGCCGCGCCCATCCTCCAGATCGCCCTCACGTCCCGCTCCCGCCACCAGGGCCGGGACATCCCCATGTGCGGCGTGCCCTTTCACGCCGCCGACGCCTATATCGCCCGCCTCATCCAAGCCGGCCTCAAGGTGGCCGTCTGCGACCAGGTCGAGGACCCGGCTCAGGCCAAGGGCCTGGTGGCCCGGGAGGTGACCCAGGTGGTCACGCCCGGCGTGGTCCTGTCGCCCGAGATTCAAGACCCCCGCATTGCGCTGCACCTGGCCGCCCTGGTCAAACCCGACAGCGGCCCCTACGGCCTGGCCGCCTTGGATGTCTCCACCGGCGACTTCTCCCTGACCGAGATCGACGACGAAACCGCGCTGGTGGCCGAACTCTCCCGCCTGGCGCCGGCCGAGACCCTGATCAGCGAGGAGGATTCGGCCGGTCTGACCGCGCTCTTGGACGAGATGGCCCTCTACCATACCGCCTTCGAGGCCGGGGCCTTTCTGCCCGAACGTGCCCGGTCGGTGTTGGTCCGGCGCTTCGGGCCGCACGCCCTGGCCGGGTTCGGCGTGGACGAGGCCGAGCAGGGTCTTTGCGCGGCCGGGGCCGTGCTCCTGTACGCCGAGGAAAACCAGGGCCGCGACCTCAAGCACGTGGACCGGCTGCGCTGCTACCGGCTCAAGGATTATATGGTTCTGGACGAGATCGCCCAGCGCAACCTGGAACTGTTCGTCAACCTGCGCGACCATACCCGCTCGGGCACGTTGCTCGACCTGTTGGACTTGACCCAAACGGCCATGGGCGGCCGGCGCATGCGGCAGTGGCTGGGCTATCCGCTTCGGGACCGGGCGCGCATCGCCGAGCGTCACGAGGCGGTCGAGGCCTTGGTCCTGGACGGCCTGGGCCGGTCCGACCTGCGCGACCAGCTCAAGGGCGTCCAGGACCTCGAACGTCTCACCGGCCGGATCGGGTTGGGGCGGGCCGGTCCCAAGGACCTGGTGGCGCTCAGGATCAGCCTGGCCCGTCTGCCCGGCATCAAGGCCCTGCTGCTGGGTCAGCCCACGGGCAGGCTGTACGATCTGGGCTGGCGGTTGGACCCGCTGCCCGAGGTGGCCGACCTGCTGGAAGGGGCCTTGGTCGAGGAGCCGCCGCCGCATCTTCGGGAGGGCCGGGTTTTCCGGCCCGAGTACAACTCGGAACTCGCGGAACTGGCGGCCATCCTGAGCGACGGCCGGGGCTGGATCGCCCGCATGGAGGCTGAGGAGCGCGGGCGCACGGGCATCGCCTCGCTCAAGGTGGGATTTAACAAGGTTTTCGGGTATTATCTGGAGATCACGCGTCCGAACCTCGATCAAGTACCCGAAGACTACATCCGCCGCCAGACGCTGAGCAACGCGGAACGGTTCGTGACACCCGAACTCAAGGAGTGGGAAGCCAAGGTGCTGACCGCCGAGGAGGAGCGCATCCGTCTCGAACAGCGCCTCTACCAGGAACTCCTGGCCGAATTGGCCGCGTACGCCCCCAGGCTGAAGGACGCGGCCGACATCCTGGCCGAGGCCGACGTGCTGGCCGCCCTGGCCCGGGCCGCGGTCCGCTATGAGTACGTGAGGCCCGAACTCTTGGACGAGGACCGCATCGAAATCTCGGACGGCCGCCACCCGGTCATCGAACGGACCATGCCCCGGGACGCCTTCGTGCCCAACGACCTTACCCTGGACAACGACTCGAACCAGATTCTGATCATCACCGGACCCAACATGGCCGGCAAATCGACCATCCTCCGCCAAGCCGCCCTGATCGCGCTCATGAGCCAGATGGGCGGATTCGTCCCGGCCGAGCGCGCCCGGCTGGGCATTGTCGATCGCATCTTCACCCGCATCGGCGCCTCGGATGACTTGACCCGGGGCCGGTCCACCTTCATGGTCGAGATGAACGAAACGGCCCGCATCCTGAACCAGGCCACCAGCCAGAGCCTGGTCATCCTGGATGAGATCGGGCGGGGCACGTCCACCTTTGACGGTCTGTCCATCGCCTGGGCCGTGGTCGAGTATCTGCACGATCTCCACGGCACGGGCGTGCGCACGCTTTTCGCCACACATTACCACGAGCTGGTGGACCTGGCCCAGACCCGGGCGCGGGTCAAGAATTTCAACGTGGCCGTCAAACAATACCGGGACGAGGTCATCTTCCTGAGAAAACTGCTGCCGGGCGGCACCAGCCGCAGCTACGGCCTGGCCGTGGCCCGGCTGGCCGGGCTGCCGGCCGAGGTGCTTGAACGGGCGGCCCAGGTGCTGGAGAACCTGGAGCGGGAGGAACTGGACCCGGGTGGACGGCCCCGGCCGGCGCGGTCCGCGCAGGGCTCCCCGGACCTGGGCGGCCAGATGTCTCTGTTCGCGGCCGCGCCCCATCCCTGGGAAGAGGAACTCAAAAAACTCGACCTCGACCTGCTGACCCCCCTGGAAGCCCTGGCCAAACTGGCCGAGTGGAAGAGGCGGCTGTCATGAGCCGGCGCGCGGCCAGCGGCCTGGCAATCCTGATCTTTGCCCTGGCCTTTGCCTGCACCGGGTCCGCCTGGGCGACCACGACGGACACATCGCTCTATCAATACGCCGAAAAGGCCCGGCAGCGGCTCGACGACGACGCCAAGGCCCAGACCTTCAGCCACAGTTGGCTGAACGTGATCGAGCGCTACGAGCGGGTCATCAAGAAAAATCCCAACGGACATTGGGCCGCGCCCTCCCTGATGCACATCGGCGACCTGTACGCCGGCCTGTACAAGCGGGCCCGCAAGTCCACCTTCCTGGACGAGGCCCTGGACGCCTACCACCGGCTGACCAAGCGGTTTCCACGGCACGAACTCGCGCCCGAGGCTCAGCTCAAGGCCGGGCAGGTCTATCTCGATTTGAAAGAAGATCGGGAACGGGCCTATGCCGAGTTCCTCAAGGTGACGCTCGACTATCCGGACAGCGACCAGGCGGGCGAGGCCCGCAAGCGGCTGGCCGAGATCTCCGGCCGCAAGGGGGCGGCTCCAAGGCCGAGCGCGACCCAAGCGTCCGAGACGCCGGCCCCAGAGCCATCCTCGGGCGCCCGGCCGGCCCGGGTGCTGGGCGTCCGGCAATGGTCCACGCCCACCTATACGCGCGTGGTGGTGGACCTGGACAGCCCGGCCGCGTTCAAGGATCATCTGCTTCGGCCCGATCCCAAGATCAAGGCGCCCATGCGCGTGTATCTGGATTTGGACAACGCCCGGGTGCAACCCCAGGCCCAGACCGTGTTGGACATCGCCAACCGGCTGCTCCAGCGGGTCCGGTTCGGCCAGCACGACGCCTCGACCGTGCGGGTGGTGCTGGACGTGGAGAGCATCGAGAGCTACCGCATCTTTGCTCTGGGCGACCCCTACCGCATCGTGATCGACGTCACCGGCATCCCGTCGCAGCAGACCGAGGAGACGCTCACCTCGGACCTCAAGGAAGCGACCAAGAAACGCAAGAAGGTCCCGCGGGGCCAGGCCCAGGATTATGCCGATCAGCCCTCCTTGGCCCGGCAGTTGGGGTTGGGGGTGAAGCGGGTGGTCATCGATCCGGGGCACGGCGGCAAGGACCCGGGCACCATCGGGGTCACGGGACTCATGGAAAAGGACTTGACCCTCAGAGTGGCCAAGATTCTGGCCCGAAAGATCGAGGAGCAGACCGGCGTCGAGTGCCTGCTGACCCGGACCGACGACCGGTTCATCCCCCTGGAGGAGCGCACGGCCATCGCCAACACGGCCGGGGCCGATCTGTTCATCTCCATCCACGCCAACGCCCACCACCAACATTCGGTGCGCGGACTGGAAATCTATTTTTTGAACCTGGCCACGGACGAGGAGGCCATGCGCACGGCCGCGCTGGAAAACGCGGCCACGACCAAGAGCATCAGCGACCTCCAGGTGATCCTGGGCGATCTGATGCTCAACTCCAAGATCACCGAATCCAGCCGCCTGGCCCGACTCGTGCAAACACAGACGGTCACCAGCTTGAGGCAACACTACAAATCAGTCAAGGACCTGGGCGTCAAACAGGCCCCGTTTTACGTGCTGCTGGGCGCGAACATGCCTTCCATCCTGGTCGAGATGGGCTATATCAGCAACAAAGCGGAAGAGGCGCGGATGCGAAACGACAAGTACCTCGACCGCCTGGCCAACGGCATCGTGGCCGGGGTGCAGGGCTATTGCGATTCGGTCAAGACGGCCGTGGCCGACCAGGGTTCCGGGTCTCGCCCGGCCCGCAACCCCTGAGGGCTGCGAAAGACTCGGGGGAACCTTTTTTGTAAAAAAGGTTCCCCCGGACCCCTCCCAAAAACTGAAGCAGCGCGGGCCGAATCGAGCTTCGCTCCCTTCGGCCCGCGTGTTTCGGGTTCTTCTCTGTGTCTCTGTGGTGGCCTGGTGGCTAGTCCGTTATCCCTCGTTCCAGGGCTCTGCCCTGGAACGAGAAGAGAGAAGAGCCCTGGATTTATAACGCATGGCCGACAAGCCGTTCGGCGGGCTCACTGCCCTGAGCAAAGTCGAAGGGCGGCCATGGCACCCAACAACCGCTGTCTTTCGGTAGGGGCGAGGCATGCCTCGCCCTCTTGTTCGCCGCAGGTGTCTCGCGGGCGAGGCATGCCTCGCCCCTACGGCCTTGCTTCGCTGGGGTCGGGCCAGTGCGCTTAGACGTCAGCGCCCGTCCGGCCGTGGTTTTCCGCGACCGGGAGCAGGCCGGCTTCCTGGAGCAGAAAGGCCCGGGTAAAGGATTCGATGTCCCCGTCCAGCACGGCGTCCACGTTGCCCATCTCCACCTGGGTGCGGTGGTCCTTGACCAGGCGGTAGGGTTGCAGGACATAGGAACGGATCTGGTTGCCCCAGCCGATGTCCTTCATGTCCTCGTGAATCTCCTTCATGGCCTGGGCCTTTTTCTCTTCCTCGATCTTGTACAGCCGGGCACGGAGCACCTTCATGGCCAGTTCCCGGTTGCGGTGCTGGGATTTCTCGTCCTGGCATTGGACCACCAGGCCGGTGGGCAAATGGGTGATGCGCACGGCCGAACTGGTCTTGTTCACGTGCTGGCCGCCCGCGCCTCGCGCCCGGTAGGTGTCAACGCGCAGGTCCTTGTCGTTGATCTCGATGACGATGTCGTCGTCCACTTCGGGCGTGACGAACACGCTGGCGAACGAGGTGTGCCGCCGGCTGCTGGCGTCAAAGGGGCTGATGCGCACCAGGCGGTGGATGCCCACCTCGGAGCGGAGCAGGCCGAAGGCGTAGGTGCCGGTCACGGTGAAGGTCACGCTTTTCAGCCCGGCCTCCTCGCCTTCGAGAAAGTCCAGAATCTTGGTGGTGAATCCCTGGCGGTCGGCCCAGCGCAGGTACATGCGCAGCAGCATCTCGGCCCAGTCCTGGGCCTCGGTGCCTCCGGCCCCGGCGTGGATGTCCATGATGGCGTTGGCCAGGTCGTGCGAACCCGAGAGCATGCGCTCGACTTCGAAGCGGTCCAGGGCGTCCTCCAGGGCCTTGGTTTTGCCCTCGACCTCCTGCAGCGCCTCGGCGTCTTCCTCCTCCAAGGCCAGGTCCAGCAGCACCTCGGTGTCTTCCAGGTCCTTGGCCAGGTCGTCATAGGTCTGAATCCGGCCGTTCAGGATGGTGCGTTCGCGGGTGATCTCCCGGGCCTCTTCCGGGTGGTCCCAGAATCCGGGCTTGAGCATGATGGCGTCCAGCTCGGCCAGACGCTTGTTCAGGGCGGGCAGGTCAAAGATGACCTCGAAGCACGGCCAGACGTTCCTCCACCTCGTTCAACCTTGGTTTGATTTCAACGGTCATGATTTTCTCCTTAGGGTTAAAGCCAAAAACATCATGGCGGTGATGCCCAGGCAGATCCAGGCCAGGGCGTCGCCCAGGACGGCGTACACGGTGGCCGTTTTGACCAGCGGGACGCGGCCCATGAGGATGCCCGGGTTTTTGGGTCCCAGCCGACCCTCGATTTCGCCGCTGGGCCGGATCACCGCGCTGATTCCCTTGTTGGCCGCCCGGATCAGGGGCCGCCGGTTCTCGACGGCCCGCAGCACCGACTGTTGGAGCAGTTGGGGCAGGGCGGTCGAATCGCCCCACCAGGCGTCGTTGGTGGGGTTGATGAGCACGTCCGCGCCCATGGCCACCCGGGCCCGGGCCAGGTCCGCGAACAGGGATTCGTAACAGATCAGAATCCCCAGCCGGGTTTGGCCCAGGGGCAGAAGCCGCACCCGCGTGCCCGGGCTGGTGTCTCCGGCCGCCTGGGTGATTTTTTCTATAAAGGGCGTGAGCCGCTTGAACGGCACGTACTCGCCGTAAGGGACCAAATGCTCCTTGTCGTAATAGCCCAGCGGCTCCCCTCGGCGGTTCAGCAGAAAGACGCGGTTATAGTATTTCCGCCCCTCGGCCGCGTCCTCAATGCCCAGCGCGCCGAAGACCAGCGGTGTGTCCATCTGATGCACCAGCCGTTCCAGCCACCGGGTCTCCGCTTCCTCGCGGGTAAAGTAAAAGGGCACGGCCGCTTCGGGCCAGACCAAAAGCCAGGGCCGGCGGCCGACCGCGGTCAGGCTGAGGGCCTGGTAGGTGCGCAGGATCGAAACCCGATGCAGCGGGTCCCACTTAATCGACTGGTCGGTCGCGCCCTGGACCACGGCCACCAGCCGTTTGGGCGCGGCGGCCATTTGGTCGTCCACGGTCATCAGCCGGTAATGACCGTAGGTCCACAGCCCGCCGATGATGACCGCGATGGCGACCAAGTGCGGCAGGGCGGGCATCCGCCGCCGCAGGACCGCCTGCTTCACCACCGAGACCGCGCTGAGGTTGATCAGCACCACGGCCAGGCTCAGTCCACCGGTCCCCAATATATCGGAAAACTGGACCAGCGACAAGTTGGGCACCAAGGCCGCGCCCAGCGGTTCCCAGGGAAAACCGCTTAAAAAACGGCCCTTCAGGTGTTCGAGGCCGGTGAAGAGAATGGCCCCGGTCAGACACCAGGGCAGGGTATAGGCGGTCAGGCCGAAACGCCTCCCAGCCAGGGAGAGGCCCAGGGTGAAGAGGCCGGTGTAGGCGGCCAGGTACAGGATCAGCAGCAAAAAGGCCGGCACGGCCAAAAGATAGGGCAGCCCTCCGTAAAAGGTCAGCACGCCCAGCAACCAGTACAGGAGCGTGGCGCCGTGGGCCACGCCCGCGGCCAGACCCAGGAGAAAGGCCAAACCCGGGCGTTGTCCCTCGATGGCCAGGACCAGCGGGGTGAGGCCCAGAAAGATGAGGGGCCACAGCCCGGCCGGGGGGAAGGCCAGGGTGAGCAGGCCGCCGGCGAAGATGGCGAGCAGATAGGGCGTCGGGCCGGGCATCCGGTCCGGTGGAGGGGACGGCCGCATGGTTCAGGATTCTTTGTCTTCGGACGTATTGGTCGGGCCGGAACGGGTGATTTCGACGCGGGAGATTTTGCGTTCGTCGGCCTCGCGGATGGTGAAGCGCAGACCTTGGAATTCGATCTGGTCCTTTTCCTGGGGCAGTTCGCCGGTCAGGTCGGTGATGAAGCCGCCCACCGAGTCGTAATTGCCCGTGGGCAGCTCGATGTTCAGGTACTCGGCCAGGTCTTCGAGATGGAGTCTGGCGTCCACGAGGATGGTGTCCGGACCGACGCGAACGATCTTGGCCTCCTCCTGGTCGTACTCGTCCTGGATTTCGCCCACGATCTCCTCGATGATGTCTTCGAGGGTCACCAGGCCGGCCGTGCCGCCATATTCGTCCAACACAATGGCCATGTGCGTCCGTTTGGTCCTGAACTCGGCCAAAAGGTCCACCACCTTTTTGGCCAGAGGCACGTAGTAGGGCGAGCGGATGATTTCGGGAGGCAGGGGCTGTTCCGGCGGAGCGCCCCAATGCCGGAGCAGGTCTTTGACGTGCAGGATGCCCACCACGTGGTCGATGTTGTCCTGGAAGACCGGGAGGCGGGAATGGCCGTGGTTCAAGGCGACCTCGATCACCTCGCTCAAGGTGGCCGCCTGGGCCACGGCCACGGCCTCGGTCCGGGGGATCATGATCTCCCGGACCACGATCTCCTTGAATTCGACGATGCTCTGGATCATCTCCCCTTCGTGCGAGGTGATGAGCCCCCGTTCCGCACCCTCGTCCAGAAGTTCCTGGATGTCTTCTTCGAATTTATGCGCGGCTTGCGCCTGATCCGGCCTAAAAATGGCCTTGATCCTGTACAGCAGGGAGTGTGATGGGCCCTCGTCCAATCGACAAAAACCTCCTCTCCGTGAGCCGGCGCGGCGGCTACGCCCTGGTAACTTCCATGATCAGCGTCTGTTCCAGCCCGACGCCGTAATGTTTGATTTTGTCCTGCACCATGTCCCTCGGAAGACCCAGGATCGCCGCCGCACGTTCCTCGTCCCCGTTCGTTTTAGCCAGGGCGCGCCGGAGCAGGTCCTTTTCCACGTCCAAGACCGTCTCCGAGGTCCGCTCCCCGGCCTCGCCTTTAAAGGCCTCCACGGAAAACCGCACTTCGAGCGGCAGGTCGTCCACCAGAATATGCCCGCCGTGATGGAACATCATCAGCCGCTCGATGACGTTGTTCAACTCCTGGGCGTTGCCCGGCCAGAAGTAGGCCAGGAGGCATTCGGTCGCGGCCTGATCCAGTTCCGGGGCAGGGCGTCCCCGGGCCTTGGCCGCTTCGCTGATGAAATGCTTGGCCAGAAGAAGAATGTCCTCCCGCACCTCGCGCAAGGGATAGGTGGCCAGAGAGACCTCGGAGATACGCTGGAACAGATCGTCGCGGAAGACGCCCTCGTCCAACAGCGTTTTCAGGTCCTCGGTGGTCGAGGTGATGGCCCGGAAGCTCACCGGGCGGGGACGGTAGGAACCGACGCGATAAATCACGCCTTCCTCGATGGCCCGCAGCAGATCGGCCTGGATAGGCATTTCCAGGCGGTTGATGTTGCGGATGAACAAGGTCCCGCCTTCGGCCGTTTCCAGCAGCCCGGGCCACTCCTCGTCGCTGACGCTGCCGGCCTCCTGCCCGAAGAGTTCGTGGCGGATTCTGTTGGATGGGATGGCCGCGCAGTTGATGCGGACAAAGGGGTGTTTCTTGCGCGCGCCCAGGGAATGGATCAGCCGGGCCAGCACTTCCTTGCCCGTGCCCGGCTCGCCCTCGATCAGGACGCGGTCGTTGGTTTGGGCGATCTGGGCGGCCATGGCCCTGAGGGTTTTGACCTGGGGGTGTTCGCCGATGAGGTGGATGCGCTCCGAGGCGGCCTCGTCTTCCCGAAGGGCCCGATGGCTCAGTTCGCCGATGAACCGCGTGCCGGCCACGACCGGGGTGACGATGGCGGCCAGGGCGCTCAGCAGCTTGAGGTCCCGCTCGGTGTAGTTCTGCTCCCGGCTTTCCAGGTAGAGCAGGCCGGTGGGTTCGTTCTTTCGGAGCAGCGGAGCGGCCATGCACATGCCCGCCTCTTCCTTGATCTGGCGCTGACCGTCCACGAAGCCGAGATGGCTGAAAAAGGTCGGCCAGATCACGGCCTGGCCCTGTTCGAGAACCTGGGTCACCATGGGCTGGGCCAGGACCGCGTGGCCGCCCTGGGGTTGGATGGTCAGGGCGATCAGGCGTCCGGCGCCGGTTCCCTGAGGCCAAAGCAAGGACACCTGCTGGGCCTTGAAAAGTTTTTCCAGGACAAAGACCGTCTGCCGGAGCACGTTGGCCAGTCGGGTGTATTTGGCCATGGCCACGCTGATTTTGTAAAGGGCGGCCAGAGAAGAACGGTCCAAGTCGGTCGGTTGGGCTTCCTCCGGCAGGCTGACCACGTTCTCGGGCGTGGGGACGTCCCCCACGATCATGGCCACTCCGTCCTGGCCCACGGCCATGTCCAGGTCCGGGTCGAAGATGAAAATCTCGTCCCCGAGCTTGATTTCGCTGTTTTTGGCCAGCAGGGTGGGGGCCTCGACCTGGACCCCGTTGAGGAAGGTGCCGTTCGAACTCCCCATGTCGGAGAGGATATAACCTTCTTCGTTCTTGGTGATTGCGGTGTGGAAGCGGGAGACCGCCTGGTCGAAAAGAATCAAATCCGACTCGGGAGATCGCCCGATGACCACGCGGTCGTCGATTTCGAAGCGGAAACCTAAACGGTCTTCTCGAAAGGCGAAGAGAACGGGCATGACGGATCAACTCATTTGATGTCGGTCAGCGAACTCGAGCCCTGGCCCTTTGGGAAAGACACACTCCCCCTCCGCCCTTCCGACGCGTTCACGTCGGCACCGCACGCTGATAAGCTCGAGTCATTCAGTGTGTTCGGGAACTTCGATCCTCATCTTGGCGAACAACTTGCCATAAAAAGCAGAGCCTGTCAACCGGCTGAAATAAAAGGCCGCCGACGTTGACGGCCCGAGTCAAATCTGATATGCACATCGTGACTTCCCGCGACCGTAAAGCCAGTCGTTTTCGGTTCGTTGGGGATCGGGCCGAGGCGAAAGGAGCAATTCATGCGGCCTGTGGGCATCATCGCCAACCCGGCTTCGGGCAAGGACATCCGTCGGCTGGTGGCCTTCGGTTCGGTTTCGTCCAACAGCGAAAAGACGAATATCGTCCGCCGGGTCCTTCTGGGCTTGGACGCGGCCGGGGTGGAAACCGTCTTTCTCATGCCCGACGGCTACGGCATCGGCCGGCGCGCCCTGGGAGGCCTGGACCTCGGCCTCGAGGTCGTCTTTTTGGACATGCCCATCGGGGAAAACCAGGACGACTCGACCCACGCGGCCGCTCTGATGGCCGATCTGGGCGCGGCCTGCGTCATCGTCCTGGGCGGCGACGGCACCAACCGCGTGGTGGCCAAGGCCGGCCGAGCCACGCCCCTGGTGTCCATCGCCACGGGCACCAACAACGTCTTTTCGCGCATGGTGGAAGGCACCCTGGCCGGCATGGCCGCCGGCGTGGTGGCCCGCAAAGCGCCGGACCTGGACGGCATCGCCCTCCGCGCCCCCCGCCTGGAAATCTGGCGGGGCGAGGAACTGCTGGACATCGCCCTGGTGGACGTGGTGGTCTCCTCCCTCAATTTCGTGGCCGCCCGGGCCATCTGGGACGTGGCCACCCTCAAGGAGGTCTTCCTCACCCAGGCCGATCCCGGCAACATCGGTTTCTCCTCCCTGGGCGGCTACCTCCACCCCATGCCCCCGCGCTCGGGCCGGGGCCTTTACATCCGCGTCGGACCCGGCCAGGTCAAGGTCAAGGCGCCCATCGCGCCCGGCCTGGTCCGCTGGGTGTCCATCAGCCGTTATCAGGACTTCCAGCCCGGACAGGCCATGCCCATCGACGAAGCCGGCGCGGTCATCGCCCTGGACGGCGAACGCGAGATCAGCAAGCCGCCCGGCGAGCGCCTGACGGTCAAACTCAACCCCCAGGGCCCCTGGACCGTGGACCTGACCCAGGCCCTGCGCTGCGCCGCCCAGGAATGCCTCTTTCGGGACGGGCCGAACGCGGGCGCCTCCCTGGACGAACCGTTCGTGACTTCAGACTCCCGGCCCACGGCCGAGGAGGTTTCATAATCTTAGATGAGGTATGCGCATGTATGACGTGATCGTTATTGGCGGCGGCCCGGGCGGGTACGCCGCGGCCATTCGCGCTTCCCAGCTTGGCGGCCAGGCGGCCTTGATCGAGGCGGCCGAGATCGGGGGCGTCTGCGTCAACCGGGGTTGTCTGCCGTCCAAGGTCTGGGCCAGGGCCGCGTTTTACAAACAAAGCCTGGAGGTCATGGGCGAATTTGGGGTGAAGGCCGAGTATCAGGGTCTGGACCCGGCCCGGATCAAGGCCCGCAAGGAGGGCGTGTCCGGGGACGTGCGCATGGGCATGGGCGGGCTGCTCAGCCAGAACAAGATCGAGGTGATCGAGGGACGCGCCCGGCTGGAAAATCCGCAAACCGTGGTCGTGAACGGCAAGTCTTTGGAGACCCGGCAGATCATCCTGGCCACGGGCGCGGCCTTTGCTCCGCCTGAAGCGCCGGGCGTCGAGGCCGCGCTTCTGCCCGCGGAGCAGCTCTACGAACTGACCGAGCTGCCCGGCGCGGTGCTGGTGTACGGAGGCGGGCACATCGAAGTCGAAACGGCCGCCATCCTGAACGCCTTGGGCGTGAAGGTGACCCTGGCCTTTGACTCCCCCCGGATTCTGCCCGACGAAGACGGGGACCTGGGCCAGCGCCTGAGCCAGGCCCTGCGCGCCCAGGGCGTGACCCTGGTCCCCCGGGCGACCCTGGCCGGCGTGGCCCCGGCCTCGGCGGGCTTCGAGGCCAAACTGTCCGGCTCCCAGGAACAAACCGTGGTTGTGGACCGGATCATCACGGCCGGCCGGCGGCCCAACTCGGCCGATCTGGGTCTCGAATCGGCCGGCGTCAGCCTGGGCGAGGACGGCGAGATCGCGGTGGACCGCCATCAGCGGACGAACGTGCCCAACATTTACGCCATCGGCGACGTGACCGGCGGGTGGATGCTCAGCTTCGAGGCCACGGCCATGGGGATCACGGCCGCGGAAAACGCCATGGGGCGGGACAGCGTCTTCCGTTCGCGCCTGGTGCCGCGGGGCATCTTCACCCTGCCCGAGGCCGCTTCGGTGGGGCTTTCCGAGGAGGCGGCCGAGGACGAGGGTTACGACGTGGAGACCGGGGATTTCCCCATGTCCATCAACGGTCTGGCCCTGTGTTACGGCGAATTGGACGGCGCGGCCAAGGTGGTGGTGGATTCCAAGTACGGCGAGGTGCTGGGGGTGCACCTGGTGGGCGGCCGGGCCACGGAGTTGATTTGGGGCGCGGCCCAGGCCCTGGCTCTAGAGGCCACGGCCGAGGACCTGGCCCGGTCCCTGGCCGTGCATCCGACCTTTTCCGAGGCCCTGGTCATGGCCGCCCAGGACGCCCTGGGTTGGGCCTTGTACCTGCCTCGTCGATAGGAACGTCTTGCCCGGCCGGATAAACATCTTCCCGCGGATCGGCCTCCTGTTCCTGGCGGCCGTGCTGGCGGTTTTCTCTGTTTGTCCGGCCCCGGCCGAGGCCGGCTGGTTCATCGACCCGGCCCGCTTTCACGCCTCGGTTCACCGGGATGTCTCCTGCTCCATCTGCCACGATCGCACCATAAAGGCCCATCCGGACCCGGCCGATGTGAACCGGGAGCTGACCTCGTTTTTCGACCGCGAAGTCTGCTATGCCTGTCACGCCGACGTGTCCGAGGAGGCGTCCCAAGGCCGGCACGGCGGCGTGGCCGTGGCGCCGGAGCGGTTGTCCAACTGCCTGTCCTGCCACGATCCCCACACCGAACTCGGGGCCGAACAAAAAAAGGCCATTGCCGGCCGGTTCGATCCCGAACGGCCCGTGGGCTGGCAGTGCGGCCTCTGCCATGAGTTCAAGACCGACTTGCCGGCCCCGGCCGAGGAAGACGAGGCCTGCATCTCCTGCCACCGGAGCGTGGCCGTCAACGACGCGGTTTACCCGCTCATGTGCCTGGCCTGCCACGGGCAGGGGGAGCAGAGCAAGATCGCGGTCGGCAAGATCGACCTGACCGCTCTCAAGCTCACGGCCCACGGCCGCATGAACTGCCTGGCCTGCCATTCGGAGTCGGCCCGGTTCCGGCACGCCGAGCAGGTCCGCCAGGATTGCCGCGCCTGCCACCTGCCGCACGACGCCAAGGTGGCCGGCGAAGTTCACGCGCGGGTGACCTGCGAGGCCTGCCACATGGTCGGGCTGAAACCCACGCGGCAGGCGCGCACCGGCTGGATCGTGGGCCGGCGGGCCGGCGAGGCCGAGACCGACCTGGAAGTGCACGGCCTGGTTTCGTTCCAGGATCAGACCGGCTGTCGGCGGTGTCATTATCCCGAAAACCGGCTGGGGGCCTCGGCCCAGGTTTTGCCCCCCAAGAGCATCCTGTGCGCGCCCTGCCATCCGGCCACGCTCACGGTCGGTTTCCCTGTCAATTTCACGGCGCTGCTCATCTTCGTGCTGGGTCTGGCCGGGTTGGGCTTTGTGTTTTGGCGGGCCTCGTCCGGTTCGGAAAACTCGGACGAGACCGGGCATGGCTCGGTTCCCTTCTGGCCGGCGGTCGGCGCGGTGACCCGTGCCCTGGTTTTGGACGCCTTCCTGGGCCGCCGGTTGATGAAACAATCGCCCGGCCGCTGGCTGATCCACGGGCTGATCGTATATGCGATCCTGTTCCGGTTTATCTGGGGCCTGATCGGTCTGGTGGGTTCGCTGGCCCTGCCCGGCTGGAGCGCGCTTCCGGTCCTGCTGGACCCGAGCCAGCCATTGACCGCCTTCCTGTTTGACTTGACCGGGGCCATGCTGCTGGTGGGAGTGCTTCTGGCCATGGTCCGCCGGCTGCTGGCCCGCTCGAAAGCGGTCCCGGACCTGCCCCGGCCCGACTACGTGGGCATGATCCTGCTGGCCCTGCTCATCCTAACCGGTTTCGTGGTCGAGGGGTTGCGTCTGGCCATGGCCGGAGATTTTGACGACAAGGGCTATGCCTTTATCGGCGTCCTGATCAGCGGGTTGTTCGGCCACGGGGCCGGACTGCCGTCGCGCCATTCCGGGTTCTGGTATTTTCATTTCATGCTCACGGCCCTGTTCGTGGCCTATCTGCCCTTTGGCCGCATGCTGCACCTGGTGTTGGCTCCGATTTCTCAGGCGATCGGCGCGGTCCATCGCCGGGCCATTCACGACAAGGAGGACAAGAGGTGATCGTTGAAGGCTACAATCAGCCGGATGAACTGTACTACGAGGAAAATCATTACTGGGTCCGGCCCGAAGGCGACGTGCTGGTCATGGGCATGGACGACTTCGCCCAGAAGCTGGCCGGCGCGGTCGTCTATGTCCAGTTGCCCGGTGAAGGCAAGCGGCTGACCGCCGGGAAAAAATTCGCCAAGGTCGAGTCCGGAAAGTGGCTGGGCAAGATCAACGCGCCGGTGAGCGGCGAGCTGGTCGCCTCGAACGAGGCCCTGGAGGCCAAACCGGGCCTCATCAACGAGGATTGTTACGGCGCGGGCTGGATGTACAAGATCAAGCCGGACGATCCGGCCGAGATCGAAAATCTGATCCACGGCCCGGAGGCGGTCGAGGCCTGGGTCAAGAACGACATCCAGCGCTACGCCAAGGAATAACCCGGTGGACCTGGGCTACGACTTCAGCCGACTGATCCAGACCGCGGCCTGCACCGGCTGCCGGGTCTGCGTGGACGTCTGCCCGGCGGTCGCGGCCTCGGGTCAAGGCCAACTCTCCGGCCTCTATCGGCTGAACGAACTTCGACGGCTGCTTCGGCGACGGTTCGGTCTGCTCGGCCGGCTCCTGGGCCGGAAACAGGTCTCGGAGGAGGCGCTCAAGGCCTTTTCGGAAACGGTCTTTCGCTGCACCCTGTGCGGCCGATGCCAGGCGGCCTGCCCGGTGGGCATCGATCTCAAGGACCTCTGGTTTTCCCTGCGCCAGGACCTGGTGCGCCAGGCCGCCTACCCGAAGCAGGCCGACCGGATTCGGGAAAACCTGGCCGAGAGCCACAATGTCTTTGCCGAGGACAACGAGGAACGGGCCGAGTGGGTCGAGGACCTGGACGAGCCGCCCGAGGACGGCTTTATCCGGCCCCGGGCCGACATGGTCTATTTCACCGGATGCGTGGCCGCCTACTATCCCCTGGCCCAAAAGATACCGGCCCACCTGGCCCAGATCATGACCCTGGCCGACGCTTCCTTCACCCTGCTCGGCCAGGACGAATGGTGCTGCGGCTATCCCCTGATCAGCGCCGGGCAGGGCGACCAGGCTCGGGAGCTGATCGAGCACAACGTCGAGGTCGCGCGCGCTCGGGGTGCGAGCCGCGTCCTGTTCGCCTGCCCCACCTGTTTCCAGATGTGGCGGGAGCATTATCCTCGTGGGCTCGAACTGGCCCACAGCTCCCAGTGGCTGGCCGAGGCGCTCCGCGACGAGCTGCTGCCTCTCAAGCCGCTGAACCTCACGGTCACCTACCATGACCCCTGCGACCTGGGACGGTCGGCCGGGGTGTACGACGCCCCACGGGAGGTGCTTCGGCTGCTGCCCGGCGTCACCTTCGTGGAGCTGGAGCACAACCGCGAGGCGTGCCATTGCTGCGGCGGAGGCGGCAGCCTGGAGATGTTCGACGCGGACCTGACCGCGCGCATCGCCGATCAGAAGGTCGAGGAGATTCTGGCCACGGGCGCGGACGTGGTGGCCACGGCTTGCCAACAATGCGTGCGCACCATCACGGCTGCGGTCCGGCGCAAGGAAGCCCCGGTGAAAGTCATGGACCTGACCGAACTGGTTTTTGCGGCCTTGGATGTTTAAAGTTATACATTAGATAAAATAAGATAATATATTAAAATTATGCAATTATATAACTTGGGGAAGATTTCCTGGCTGGATTCGCAGCTTATTTATCACGCCTTGGCCCGGCGCGGGGAGGAAGCCCTCTGCCTGGTCTCGCCCGAGACGCCGTACGTCTGCATCGGCTTTCACCAGGACGTCGAGCAGGAAGTGGACCTGGCCTATTGCGGGGAGCGCGGCCTGCCGGTTTTTCGCCGGGAGGTGGGCGGCGGCGCGGTCTATCTAGATGGTAACCAGTATTTCTATCAGCTCATCCTGCACCGGGACAACCCGGCGGTCCCCCGGAACAAGGAGACCTTTTACCGCAAGTTCCTGGAGCCCGTGATCCGCACTTACAACCGCGCGGGCGTGCCGGTTGAACTCAAACCCATCAACGACCTGATCGTGGGCGGCCGCAAGATCGCGGGCACGGGCGTGGGCGAAATCGGAGAGGCCATTGTTTTCGTGGGCAATCTGATCGCGGATTTCAATTACCGGACCATGGCCCGGGTGCTCAAGGCGCCGGACGAAAAGTTCCGCGACCACGTGCACAAGACCTTGACCGACAACCTGACCACCCTTCAGCGCGAACTGGGCGCGGACCAGGCCGCGGGGTGGACCGAGGACAAGCTGAACGGCATCCTGGTCGAGGAATTTTCCAAGTTGCTCGGCCCCATGGTCCCGGCCGAACCGGACGAAGCGCTCCAGGCCGAGATGAAGGCCTTGGCCGAACGCATGACCGGCCCGGACTGGCTGTTCCAAAAGGGCCGGCGTTTTCCCGACCGGCAGGTCAAGATCCGGGCGGGCGTGACCGTGGTTTCGAGGCTGCACAAGGCCCGGGGCGGGCTCATCCGGCTGACCTACGAGGACATGGAAGGCCGTTTCGGACGGGTTTCCATTTCCGGCGATTTTTTCTGCTATCCCGAGGAAGGGCTGCGCGACCTGGAGGAGATGCTTCAGGGCAAGCCGGTCTCCGAGGCCGACCAAATGATCGAGGAGTTTTACGGCCGGACCGCCTGGGAAACGCCGGGCATCACCCTGGCTGACTGGCAACAGGTTTTCGCCGTCTGATCCTGAGAAGCCGTTTCAGAACCTCCCTGAGGCTCAATCTCTTTGTCGGGCTTGAAGGACAATCCTCGAAATATGTTCAACTATTCCTCCGGTTGCCCTTCTACACCCTCCTCGATCTTGAACCCCATTGAAGGCTCTGAAACGGCTTCTGCGAGGTTTTAAAACCAGTTTTAGTGGCGCGTCTCTGGCGCGGCCACGTCCCAGTCCTGCACCAGCCGGTTCCGGCAGGCCCGGCAGAGGACCAGGGAGATGGTTTGGGCCACGTCCTTGGCCGCCTCGACCGGGTCCTGCGCTTGCAGCTCGGCCAGGACACGGGCCAGTTCCTCCTCGATGTCACCCTCCGGTTCCGGAATATAGCCGTCGAACAGCGAGGTCAGCTCGATTTTCACTCCGTATCGAAGCTGGCCCGGGCTGAAAACAAGCCCGCATTTGTCGCAGCGGAGCATGGCCGCTTCCCCTTTTTTCCAACCGTTTGAACTCCACCCTACTAAAAATTCACTGAAATTCCAAAAAAATGATTCAAGTGAAGAGGTCTTTTAACCGATAGAAGAAGTAAGGTCGAGAGAGACTTATCTCGGCTCTGAAGAAGTGAAGGGATCTTTGTGGACGTGGAGCATTTTACTCAAAATCTCTTAATTATTTTACGAAAGGAGCCGATAAAGAATGTAAGAGCATAAGCGGTAGTTCGAGGCGAGTCGAGAGAAACGCTTGTCCGAGGGAGGATTCATGAAGCCCAACGAGGTCATGCAGCAGGTACTATTAACGATTGACCAGGTTTCCAAGCTGACCGGTGTCAAGAAAACCACGCTCAGGTATTGGGAGAAGGAGTTCAACGCATACCTTCAACCTCAGCGCACCGATACGAACCGTCGTCAGTACTCCCTGGATGATATCAAGAAAGTCGAGCAGCTAAAACAGCTCATCGAAGTAGAAAAATACAAATCCATCGGAGTCAAGATGAAATTGGGGCTGGAGGAAGAGGGCCCTTCCCCCTGAGCGGAACAACCCCCATCGTACCACCCGAACCAGGCCCCGCCTATAAAGGCGGGGCCTGATCGTTTTTGGGCAAAGCAAGGCCAGGTCTGCTACAATGGCCTTTCCCGGCGGCCTGACCAGCCAGCCGTCTTGAAAGCGTCAAGGAGGAGATCGTGTCCGTGAGAATCACCATTGTCGGCGCCGGCCCGGGCGGGTATATCGGCGCCATCCGCGCGGCCCAGCTTGGGGCCGAGGTGACGTTGATCGAGCGGGAAGCCGTGGGCGGCACCTGCCTGAACCGGGGCTGCATCCCCACCAAGGCCCTCAAGGCCTCGGCCGACGCCATGGCCCTGGCCGGCCGGTTGTCCGAGTTCGGTATTAGGCTCGAAGGCGCGGTCCGGCCGGACATACCCGCCATTCAGGCCCGCAAGGACAAGGTGGTCCAGACCCTGGTCACGGGCGTGCGCAAGATTCTGGAAAGCTATAAGGTCCGTCTGATCGAGGGCGCGGCCGAGGTGCTCACTCCGGACCGGGTCCGGGTCCAACCTGGGGAAGGGGAGGCCGTGGAAGTCGCCGGGGACCGCCTCATCCTGGCCACGGGCTCCCGGCCGGCAAACATCCCGGGCTTGGCCGTGGACGGAACCCGCATCCTGAACTCGGATCAGGCTCTCGTGCTCGACGCCGTACCCGCGGACATGCTCATTCTGGGCGGCGGGGTGATCGGGGTGGAGTTCGCCTTTATCTTGTCCCAACTGGGCAGCCGCGTGACCGTGGTCGAGGCCCTGGATCGCTTGGTCGGCCTTCCCGGCGTGGACCCGGATTCGAGCCGGGTGCTCGAACGGGAGATGAAAAAAAGCAAGATCGCCTTTCATCTGAACAAGACCATCGTCCGCACCCTCCCCGAGGGCGAAAACCGGGTTCGGGCCATTCTGGGGCCGTCGCCCTTCCTGGAAAACCCCACGGAACGGGACCGGCAGGAGGTGGCGGTCTCGGCCGAGCGGCTTTTGGTTTCCATCGGACGCGCGCCGGTCGCGGACGGGTTGGGACTGGAGCGCCTCGGCCTGGATAGGGACGCGCGGGGTTGGGTCCAGGTCAATGAGCGTTTGGAGACCAACGTGGCCGGGGTGTATGCCATCGGCGATCTGTTGGGACCGTCCAAAATCATGCTGGCCCACGTGGCCACGGCCGAGGCCCTGGTGGCCGTGGAAAACTGCCTGGGCGGCCGGCGGGTCATGGACTACGACGCGGTGCCCAGCGGCATCTTCACCTCGCCCGAGATGGCCGACGTGGGCCTGACCGAACCCGAGGCCCGGGATCGGGGTTTGGACGTTCGGGCCGACGTTTTTCTTTTCCGGGCCATGGGCAAACCGCAGGCCATGGGAGAAATCGCCGGCCAGGTCAAGATCGTGTCCGAGGCATCGAGCGGCAGGCTGCTGGGGGTCCATATCATCGGCCCGCACGCCACCGACCTCATCGCCGAAGCGACCCTGGCCCTCAGGCTCGGCGCCACCGCGGCCGACGTGGCCGAGACCATCCATGTCCACCCGTCCCTGTCCGAGACGGTCATGGAAGCCGCCCACGCCGCCCTGGACGCGCCGCTCCATCGGCCGGCCGCCAAGAGTTGAAGCGGCCGGGTTTTTTGGGTTGACGTATGGTTGTCTGGGTATATGATTTTAAGTCACGCTCGCAAACCACCCGGGGTTCAGGCCAAATCAGACCATGAAACAAGGCCAGCGCACATCATCTGCTTCCCGATCGGCCCGCCGGCCCGTTCACTCGCGGTCCCGGACGCTCTCCGCCTTGCTCTGGGTGGTGTCTCTAGCGGTGATCCTTGGGGCGGCTGGCGGCGCCATTACGCTGGTGCTCGTCTTCCGTCATTACAGCCGCGATCTGCCCTCCATCGACAGCCTGCGGCACTACGAACCCAAGACCGTGACCTACTTCTATTCGGACGACGACCGGATCATCGGCGAGTTCAGCCAGGAGTATCGGATCGTGGTGCCCTTGGGCCGCATCCCCAGCCATGTCGTCCTGGCCTTTCTGGCCGCCGAGGACCAGCATTTCTTCACCCACCAGGGCATTGACCTCACCGGCGTGGCGCGGGCCTTGTGGAAAAACCTCTGGGCCGGCCGGATCGTCCAGGGCGGCAGCACCATCACCCAGCAGGTCACCCGCACCTTTTTGCTCTCCCCGGAAAAATCCTTCTCCCGCAAAATCCGGGAGGCGATCCTGGCCTACCGCATCGACCGGAATTTGACCAAGGACCAGATTCTGTACTTGTACCTCAACCAGATTTATCTGGGCCACGGGGCTTACGGCGTCGAGGCGGCCTCCCGGGTCTATTTCGACCGGCACGTGGGCCAGCTTTCCCTGGCCCAGGCCGCGTTCATCGCCGGCCTGACCCAGGCGCCGAGCCGCTATTCGCCGCATTCGCATCCCTTGCTGGCCCGTCAGCGGCAGGTCTATACCCTTAGGCAGATGGTCGATGCCGGGTTCGCCACCCAGGAAGAGGCGGAGCAGGCCCTGGCCGAAAAGATCGAGATCAAGGGCCGGGCCGAGATCAACAAGGCCGTCACACCGTACTTCACCGAGCACGTGCGACGCATGATCGAGCAGCGCTACGGCGCCGACCGGCTGTACCACGGCGGGCTGCGCGTCTATACCACGGTCCATGTCGAATCGCAGCAGGCGGCCCAGGAGGCCGTGGCGCGAGGACTTCGGGACCTGGGCCGGCGGCATGGCTACCGCGGTCCGCTCGACCTCCTGGCCCGGGCTGAAATTCCGGATTTCCTGGCCGAGCAGGACGGGTTTTTATCCCGGCACCCGCTCGAAGCCGGACTTCCGACCCAGGCCGTGGTGACCGGCTACGCCCCGAACCTTCGCGGTCTCCTCCTGCGGGTCGGGTCGGCTCACGGCTTTATTCCGGCCGCGGACCTGACCTGGGCAGTGCCTCGCGGCAAAAGCATTGAGCAGATATTTCCTGAGGGCGCGGTGATTTCGGCCCAGGCCCAGGCGCGGGACCCGCGTACCGGGCGCTGGACCTTTTCCCTGGAACAGGAGACCTCGACCCAGGCCGCGCTGCTCTGCGTGGACCTGGACCGGGGCGAGGTCAAGGCCATGATCGGCGGCCGGGACTATCGGCGGTCCCAGTTCAACCGGGCCGTCCAGGCCCGCCGCCAGCCGGGTTCGGCTTTCAAGCCCATCATCTACGCGGCGGCCATGGACAACGGCTTCACCCCGTCCTCGATCATCATCGACGCGCCCGTGGTTTTCGACGACTATCTGCATATGCGGCGCTGGAAGCCGCAGAACTACGACGACACCTTCCTCGGCCCGACCATGCTCTACATGGCCCTGGCCAAGTCCCGCAACGTGGTCACCATCAAGCTGCTCCAGAAGCTGGGCCTCAAGCCCGTGCTGGAATACGCCCAGGCCATGGGCATCCGCTCGCCGCTCAACCCGGACCTCTCCCTGGCCCTGGGGTCTTCGGCCGTGACCCTCGAAGAGCTGGTCACCGCCTACACGCCCCTGGCCCGGTTGGGCGAACGGATCGATCCCATCTTCATCCGCCGGGTCGAGGACAGGTACGGCCGCGTGCTCGAACAGACCACGCCCAAACGGGAACAGGTCATCTCCCCGGAAACGGCCTACGTCATGCTGTCCATGATGGAAGGCGTGGTCCAGTACGGCACGGCCACCCGCCTGAAAGCCCTCAAACGGCCGCTGGCCGGCAAGACCGGCACCACCAACGACCTGGCCGACGCCTGGTTCGTCGGGTTCTCGCCCCGCTGGTTGACCGGGGTATGGGTGGGCAACGACGACATGAAGCGCCTGGGCAGGTACGAGACCGGCAGCCAGGCCGCCGCGCCCATCTTTCAGGATTTCATGGGCGTGCTGCTGAAAAACGAGCCGGTGCGCGATTTCGCGGTCCCGCCCGGGGTGACGTTTGCCTACGTCAATCCTCACACCGGGGCGCCGGTGGGCGACACCTCGCTGGGCGGCATCCGGCTCTGCTTCAAAGCCGACGAGGTCGGTCCGGGTCTGACCGAAGGTCAGGTGGGGCCGGAATCGGCCCAGGGCCGCGTGCCGTCCGCCAGAAGCGAGAAGGAACTCTGAGCGCCAAGGATTTTTTTGAGGAGCGGCTGAAGCGGCTCCGGGCCTTGCTCGGCCCCAGCGGCAGCCTGGCTCGGGCCTGGCCGGGTTACGAGAGCCGGCCGGGCCAACTGGTCATGGCCGAAAAGGTGCTCGAAGCCTTCTGCTTCGAGGACACGGCCCTGGTCGAGGCCGGGACCGGCACGGGCAAGACCATGGCCTATCTTTTGCCCGCCTTGCTCTGCGGCCGCAAGACCGTGGTTTCGACCCGAACCAAGAATCTCCAGGAACAGATTTTCGAAAAGGACATTCCCTTTATCCAGCGCTGGCTGGGCGGCGGGTTCAAGGCGGCCGCGCTCAAGGGCCGGGAGAACTACCTGTGCCTGGCCCGGTTCAAGGCTTTTCTGCGGGAGCCGACCTTTCAGACCCCGGCCGAGGCCCAATACCTTGAAGCCTTGATCGACTGGGCCGAGTCCACCACCACCGGGGACCGGGCCAGTCTGGCCGAACTGCCCGAGGATTTCACCACCTGGGCCGATCTGTCCGCCTCGGCCGAACAGTGCCCGGGCGGCAAGTGCCCGGACTTTAGCGACTGTTTCCTGCAGAAGGCCCGCCGCGCCGCGGCCGCGGCCGATCTGGTCGTGGTCAATCACCATCTGTTCATGGCCGACCTGGCCATCCGCGGGTCCGGTCACGGAGAGGTCATTCCCGGTTACGAGGCCGCCATCTTTGACGAGGCCCATCAGGTCGAGGAGGTGGCCACCCAGTATTTCGGCCTGGCGGTCAGCTCCTGGCGGCTCAACGAACTGAAGCGGGACGCCGAGGCCGCGCTCCGGCAGGCCGGCGGGGCAGGCGCCGAGCTGGTCCAGCTCCTGACCATGCTCAAACACCAGGCCGACGCCCTGGCCTTTCGTTTCTTCGCCGAAGAGGGCGAATTCGAACTATGGACCGATAACGCTGGCCAGGCCATGGACCGGCTCAAGACCTTTGGCGGCCGGCTGTCGGTCCTGCTCGGCCGGCTGGGCACGCTGCTTGAGGCCCGGGCCGGCAAGGACGAAACCCTGGGGGCGCTGGCCGAACGGGCCCAGGCCATCGGCCGGGACCTGGATTTCATCCTCGAAGGCCGGGACCGGAGCTTTGTGTATTGGGCCGAGCGCCGCAAGGGCGGGACCTTTCTCCGGGCCTCGCCCATCGCCGTGGGCGCCTTGCTCGAGGAACGCCTCTACCGGCCGGACCTGCCCCTGGTCTTCACCTCAGCCACCCTGGCGGCCAACGGCGGCTTCGATCACGTCAAGGAGCGGCTCGGGCTGCTGCCCGAAATCGAGGGCCTGGTGGTGGCCTCTCCGTTCGATTTCGAGCAACAGTCCCTGTTTTACGTGCCGAGCGCCATGCCGCCGCCGCTTAGCGCCGATTATCCCGAGGCCCTGGCCCGGGAGATCGAGGACCTGCTGGCCTTGTCCCGGGGCCGCGCCTTTGTCCTGTTCACTTCCTACCGCAACCTGCGCTACGTGTCCGAGCGGCTGGCGGGCCGTCTGCCCTGGCCCTGCCTCGTTCAAGGCGAAGCGCCGCGTTCGGCCCTGCTGGACCGCTTCCGCGGCGGGAGCGGGTCGGTGCTGTTCGCCACACAGAGTTTCTGGGAGGGGGTGGACGTGCCCGGGGAAAACCTGTCGGCCGTGATTATCGACAAGCTGCCCTTTGCTCCGCCGGACCGGCCGCTCATCAAGGCCCGGTTGGAGCGGCTGCGGGAAGAGGGCCACGACCCGTTTTTTTCCTACCAGGTGCCCGAGGCGGTCATCAGCCTCAAGCAGGGTCTGGGCCGCCTGCTTCGAACCAAGACGGACCGGGGACTGTTGGCCGTGCTGGACACGCGCTTGGTCAGCCGGGGCTATGGCAAGACGTTTCTGCGGTCCCTGCCGAACAGCCCGCTCACGCGGGACAAACGCCGGGTGGCGGAATTTTTCGGAGCGTCTTGATCGGTTTGAAATCGGGATCGGGCGTTGGATTGGCCGAGGCGGATCAATCGTAGCCGCCCGGGATTTCGATGGTTCCGCAGGAACCTTCACCGCAGGTGGTGGTGGAGGTGGTGACCTGGGACTCTCGGGACGAAGCGCCTTTGGCGTAGTTGGTCACGCTGAGCACCCGTTCCAGTTCCTCGCCGCCGCAATGGGGGCAGCGCATCTCTTTCTTGTCGTTTTCGGACGTGAAGAGCAGTTCGAAGATGTCCCGGCAGGACAGGCACCTGAATTCGTAAATGGGCATGAGCGCCTCCTTGCGTCTTCTATTATTCACGCGGGTCCGTCTTTGTCAATAGCTTCGGGTTTTGCTTGTCTTTTCAGACGAAATTTGAAATAATAAACGCTTCGCAAGGTGGTCCGTAAGACCTCCCGGTTTTTTTCTTGACACCCGGCTTCCGTTTTTTTAGTTAAACAGGGGGTTGGGTCAAAATGGTTCCATTTATTTTCTCCCATGGGGAGACAACCTAAAGAAGCGAGGTGGATTGATGAAGGTAAGAAATGTCGTGGTTGTGGATGGGGTTCGTTGCGCGTTCGCGCGCGGTGGCCGGGGCAAGCTCGAAGCCGCCCGTATGGACGATATTAGCGCGACTCTCATCCAGGAACTGTTTAAGCGCAATCCCAAGGTCAAGCCGACCATGATCGAGGACTTCGGCATCGGTCACGGCGGCGACGCTCCAGAAATCATGATGCTCAACAACATCTCCCGTCTGGCGGGCCTGCCTTTCGAGACCCCGAACTTCATGTCCAACCGGCACTGCGCCTCGAGCATGGAGACGTTCCATCGCATCGCCATGGCCATCGCCCTGGGCGAGTATGACTGCGGGATCGCCATCGGCGCCGAGCGCATGACCCGGTCCATCGGCGGCGGCCGGGGCGCTGGACCGACCAAAACCCGCCTGAACACGCTGCCCAACCCGAATTACAAGGTGACCCCGGAGCAGCGGAACCTGGCCCCGGATCATTTCGACTATTTCTCCGTGCCCATCCCGGACTGGGTCCTGGACTCCCCGCCCTACGCCAGCATGGTCCAGACCGCCCAGAACGTGGTCGAGATGTACGACCTCTCCCGCGAAGAGCTGGACGCTTTCGCCATGCGCAGCCAGCACAAGCAGGCCGCGGCCGTCAATGCGGGCATCTACAAGACCGAGATCGTGCCCATCGAGGTCGAGGACCCGGTCTTTGACGAAAACGGGGCCTGGGTTGAAGGCGAAATCGGCCCGAAGATCATTTTCGATCAGGACGAGAGCCTGCGGCCGGGCACGAGCATGGAAGGCCTAGGCGCCCTCAAGCCGGTGCGGGGCATGGTTAGCTACGGCAACCAGGAACTCCGCATCACGGCCGGCAACTCCTGCCCGACCAACAGCGGCGTGGGCGTGGTGCTGGTCATGTCCGAGGAAAAGGCCCTCAAGCTAGGTCTCGATCCCCTGGCCCGCATGATCGGTTGGGGCAACGGCGGCGTCAAGCAGCAGATCATGGGCCTCGGCCCGGTGGTTTCCACCAAGAAGGCCCTCAAGCACGCCGGCCTCGAACCCGACCAGATCGACCGGGTCGAGTTCAACGAGGCCTTCGCCGCCCAGGTCATCCCCACGCTCAAAGAGGTGGGCATTCCTGAGGAAGTGGTGAACGTGAACGGCGGCTCCATCGGTATCGGCCATCCCATCGGCGCCACGGGCGCCCGCCTGGTCTTGACCCTGTGCCACGAACTCAAGCGCAGCGGCAAGAAATACGGCCTGATCACCCAGTGCATCGGCGCCGGCCAGGGCGCGACCACCATCTTCCAGAGCCTGGACTCCTAACCGGCTGAACAACGCCGACAAAGAAGAGGGCCCGTTTTTCGGGCCCTCTTCTTTTTGGGGCGCTGTCGGCAGCCCCACGCGGCGAAACCCATGTCAGACGGGCGGGTTTAAAACCCGCCCCTACGTTTCAGGGCCATGTCCCCCGATTTTTTGTAGGGGCGAGGCATGCCTCGCCCTCTTCCTCGCGCGGGCTGGGGGTTGCGGGCGACGCATGCGTCGCCCCTACATCCCCTGTTCATCCCATGCTGGCTCGCAAGCGGCCATCGCCCCTGCGCGGAAAATTATGGCAGGATTTGATGATCGTAGGGGGCGTTCGCGAACGATCCCTACAACGTTAGGCTTTGGTTTCCTCCATCCACGCGCGGATGTGCCGGGCAATTTCTTCGCCGGCGTCTTCCTGAAGGAAATGGCCGGCGTTTTGGACGCTGACGGTTGGGGCCGTGTTCTTGAAGATGGCCCGGACCGCGCCTTCGGCCTGGCGGGTGATGGCGTCGCCCTCGGCAAAGACCGGCAGCACCGGCAGGTCCAGGGTCTTCAGCGTTTCAATGGCCACGCGGTTGTCATACGCGCCGGGATGGTCCAGCCGGATCGGCACCAGGCGCGGGAAGAGCAGGGCGCAGGCCTGGTATTCGCGGGAAGGGAAGGGCGCGCCGTAAGCGGCCGCCTCGTCATCGGTCAGCTTCCGGTGACAAGCGCCTCGGACGAGCTGGGCCACGTCGAGTTCGCTGGCCTTTTGGGAGAGACGTCGCCAGGCCATGAAGGCCTTGCTGAACCCGCTGCCGTCCGGAATGCCGGTGTTCATGATGACCGCGCGGCTGAAGCGCTCGGGCATGTGGGCCAGCACCCGGAGGCCGATGGGTCCTCCCCAGTCCTGGCAGACGAGGGTGATGCGTTTAAGGTCCAGGGCCTTTATAAAGGCCCGCATCCAGCGCACGTGCGACTTGTAGGAGTATTCGTTGTCCCGGGTCGGTTTGTCGGAGCGGCCGAAGCCGATCAGGTCCGGGACCACGGCCCGTCCGATCTCGGCCAGGGGCGGGATCATGCGGCGGTAGAGGTATCCCCAGGTGGGTTCGCCGTGCAGCATCAGGATCGGGTCGCCCGCGCCGTGCTCCACGTAGGCCATGCGCAGGCCCTCGATCTCCAGGTAACGCGGCTCGTAGGGGAAGCCGGGCAGGTTGGCGAAGCGATCGTCCGGGGTCCTGAGCACCGCACCCTGGGGTCGGGACAGACCCACGCCGTTGGGGCCGGTGCGGGCCAGGCGGTCCACCATGTCCGGGTCCATGTTGGGGGCGACCTCGGCCACCCAGAGGCAGAAGTCCACCAGGTCCAAACGGATTTCGTGCTCGGACGGACGCGGCTCGAATCGGTCCCAATGGCCGAAGACCCGGGCCTGCGACGGTCGGCCCCGGCCCAAGTCGGCCAATTCCAGGGCGTAGAGATGGTCGTGGGTTGAGCGCCAGTAGGTCCGCCCGGCCCGAAAGCCCACGGCCCGTTCCATGGCCTCGGCCGTTTCGGGCCGGCAGTCGAGTTCCTGTTCGATCAGGACCGGGTCGGCCCTGAGGTAAGACAGCTCTTCGGCGGACGGCGTGACGAATTTCATGACTGCACCTCCACCTTGTTTTTCAAGAAGTCAACGATGGCCTTGGCGATGTCCGGGCCTCGGTCATCCTGCAGGAAGTGGGCCGCGTTGCTGAACTCGATCGGTCCCTCGGCGTGGGGCAGGAGTTCCTTGAGGCGATGGGCGTATTCGATGGGAAAGACAATGTCCTCGGGCGCCCAGAGAAGCAGGATGGGCACCTCGGCCAGCTCGGGCAGCCGCCGCTGGATGGCGGCCATGTCGGCCCAGCCACGGTCGCCCTCTTTCAGGGGAATGGTCCGGGGCCAGGTCAGCACCGCCGCGTCCGATTCGGGCTCGTCAAAGACATGGTGATAGGCCCGGCTTTCGGCCTCGTTGAGGCCCCGCTTCGAGGTCGAGCTGGGGCCGCGATGCGACAGGACCTTGACCAGCTTTTGGAAATACTGGCCCACCAGGGGCGCGTGCCAGGTGGTCCAGGGCCAGGGCGAGGCGTGGAACTGGCCGATATAATCGGTAAAGAGCCAGGTGTTCATCAGGACCGCCGCGGCCAGCCGCTCGACGCGCTGGAGCGCCGCGCCGATGCCCTGGGGGCCGCCCCAGTCCTGACCGACGATGACGAAGTCGCGCAGGCGGAGCTGGTCCAGGAGCGAGACCAGGTCGGCGATGTGGTGGGCCAGGGTCAGGGCCGAGTCTTCGCGGGGGTGGTCGGAGTAGCCCGCGCCGACCCAATCCGGGGCAATGGTCCGGTATCCGGTCTCGGTCAGGATGGGGATGAAGTCGCGGTAGAGAAACCCCCAAGTGGGGTTGCCGGAGAGCAGCAGCACGGGCCGGCCCTGGGGATCGCCCTCGTCGATGTAGGCCATGGTCCGGCCGTTGACTTCGAGGGCTTTCTGTTCCCAGGGAAACATGGGCTTCAGCCAGTCCGGTTTGGAGCGTAGCATGTTGCCTCCTTGTGGACCCGCGGACGATCTGGCCCGGGGGTTTTGGTTATGGTCGAATCAGGGTGGATGATAGCGGGGGAATTTGCTCGTAGTCAAGTTAATTTTTCGCGAAACGGACGGGGCGTCCAAAGGCCAACAAGCGGAAAAGCCTTATTGGACCGGCACGAAGGATTCCCCCTCCACCTTGAGCAGGAGGGGCGTGGTCTTGGATTCGCCGCTTTGGTCGAAGGAGAAGGTTCCGGTCACCCCGGGGAAGGATTGCAGCCGTCTGAGTTCCCGGACCAGGTCTTCCCGGGTGACGATCTGGCGGGTGTCCAGGAGGGTCAGGAGCAGCGTGGCCGCGTCAAACCCGTAGGCCTCGAAGCGTCCCGGCTCGTGGCCGTCGTACTCCTGGCGATAGGCCTCGACAAAGCGCTGGACCTCGGGCCGGTTCGCGTTGGAGTAGAAGCTGGTGGGTAAGACCGCGCCTTGCAGATCCCGGGCCGCGGTCTGGAGCAGGCGGGGGGTGTGCCAGAGGGCCGTGCCCAGGAAAAGGGTGTGGATGTCGTAGTAGCTGAAGTAGGGAGCGGCGATGGCCGCGGCCTGGTCGTCATCCGGGAGGAAGACGGCCTCGAAATCGACCGGCTGGACCCGGCCGGCCTCGACCCGTTTTTCGAATTCCGCGACGCCGGCCAGGGCTTCGATCTGTTTCGAGAAATCAGTTGCGCCCGGTTCGTACTCCTGGACGCCGACCACTTCGGCCCCCAGCCGGGAGACTTCGTCCCAGAAGACGTCCCGCATCCTGGCGCCGTAGCTGTCCGTCGGGTGGAGGATGGCCAGTCGGGTCAGGCCCAGAATCTGAACGGCATAACGGGCCACGGTCCGGGCCTGTTCCTCGGGGGTCAGCAAGAGCCGGAAGATGTATTTGCCGGCCTGGGTGACGCCTTCCTGTTTGGATAGGCTGACCATGGGCAGGCCGAGACCCTCGGCCCGGGCCGCCGCCGATTCGGCCGTGGCCTTGGTCAGCGGACCGATCACGGCCAGGATGTCGGTCCGGCCGGCCGCGTCTTCCACGTTCCTTACCGCCTTGCCCGGGTTTCCGGCCGAATCCATTTCAAGCAACCGGGCGCGAAACCCGGCTGTCTTCGGCGGGTAAAGCTTGAAGGCCAGGCGCACGCCGCGCAGCACCTTCTCGCCATAGCCGGACCAATCGCCGGACAAGGGTAGGAGGCAGGCCAGGTTGGTCGAGGCGAAATCGGCCGGGGGCTCGGACGAGGCGGCGGGTTTGGAGGCGAGATCGGCCGGAGCCTCGGCCATGGCCCGCGTTGGAATGGCCAAGGGCGGCAGAGGAAGGCCGCTTTCCATGGCGCGGCCCAGCTCGCGCACCGGGCCGGTCAGTTCGTGTTCGGGAAAGTCGGCTAAAAATTGCTGGATCTGGCGGCGGGCCTCCCCGCTGCGGCCGGTCTGGTAAGCGCGGTAGGCGATCAGATAGGCGATCTGCCCGGCGGGGAAAGGTTCGTTCGTCAGCGTTTGGGCCTGCTCAAGTTCCTGGACGGACATCCGGCCGAGGTCTTCGAGGATCAAGCCCCGGGCCAAAGACTGATTCAAGGCATCCGGGCTGTGGTAGGCCTGGATCAAGGGTTCCACGGCCTGCAGGCGACGGTTGGCCTTGAGAAAGGCCCGGCCCGAAAGCAGCCAGGCCCGGGTCTGTTGGCCGGGGTCGGCCGGACCGGTCAGCACCGGTCCCAGCGCGGCTTGGGCCTCATCGAACCGGCCGGCCGCGATTTGCAGATCGGCCAGCCGCAGACGCGCCTCAGCGGTCAGCGGGCTTTGGGGATAATGCCGGATAAGGGCCTCGAAGGCCTCCATGGCCGGTGTGTCCAGCCCTTGAATCTGGCGGACCTCCCCCAACCCGAACCAGGCCTGGTCGGCCAGGGCCGCGTTGGGCCGGGCCTGGAGGAACTGCTCGAAAAGGCGCTGAGCCTCGGGGTATTTTTGTTCGATCCGGGCCGTTTCGGCCTGGTGAAACGCGTTTTCAGCTTCGGCCGGCGCCGCCCGGACCGCCGGGGCCGCGGGCAGGGCCACCTTGGCCTTGGGGATCACGCTTTGGCAGCCGAGCAGGAAAAAGAGCAGGGCCAGGGCCAGGATCGGCAGGCGCCCGGAGGTATAAAACGGAAGGGCTGGGGTACAACGCTGAATAGTCATGGTGTCTTACTGAAACCTACACCATTTCTTGCCGGGCCGCAACGAAAAGGGGCCGGCCCTGGGAAGGGCCGGCCCGCGGGGTGGTTCTTGTGACCCGATCGCTTTGGCGTCCGGGGTTAGCTTTTGACTTCCTCGAAGTCGGCGTCCACGACGTCCTCGTCCGCTCCACCGGCGCCCGGCTGACCGCCGGCTTCGCCGCCCGGGGCGCCCTGGCCGTGGCTGGCATTGGCGTACATCTTTTCGGCCAGCTTATGGGAGGCCTCGGTCAAGGCCTTCATCTTGGCCTCGATCACGGACTTGTCGTCGTTGTTGATCACGGCCTTGAGGTCGCTGATGGCCGCCTCGATCTCTCCCCGGGTGCCAGGGTCCACTTTTTCGCCCAGGTCGCTGAGGCTCTTTTCGGAGGTGTAGATCAGGCTGTCGGCCTGGTTGCGGGCCTCGGCCAGTTCCCGGTTCTTGCGGTCTTCCTCGGCGTGCACCTCGGCGTCCTTGATCAGCTGGTCGATCTCTTCCTCGGACAGGCCGGACGAGGCCGTGATCTGAATGGACTGCTCCTTGCCCGTGCCCAGGTCCTTGGCCGAGACATGGACGATGCCGTTGGCGTCGATGTCGAAGGCGACCTCGATCTGGGGAATGCCGCGCGGGGCCGGCGGGATGCCCACCAGTTCGAAGCGGCCCAGGGTCTTGTTGTTGGCCGCCATCTCCCGCTCGCCCTGGAGCACGTGGATGCTCACCGCGGGCTGGTTGTCGCCCGCGGTCGAGAAGATTTGGCTTTTCTTGGTGGGAATGGTCGTGTTCTTCTCGATCAGCTTGGTCATCACCCCGCCCAGGGTCTCGATGCCCAGGGAAAGCGGCGTGACGTCGAGGAGCAGCACGTCCTTGACCTGTCCGGTCAGCACGCCGGCCTGGATGGCCGCGCCCACGGCCACCACTTCGTCCGGGTTAACGCCCTTGTGGGGTTCCCGGCCGAAGACCTCGGCCACCTTCTGCTGCACCTTGGGCATGCGGGTCATGCCGCCCACGAGCACGACCTCGTTGATGTCCTTGGCTGTCAGCTTGGCGTCCTTGAGGGCCGTCTTGCAGGGTTCGACCACCTTGTCGATCAGGTCGGCCACCAGGCTTTCGAGCTTGGCCCGGGTCAGCTTGATGTTCAGGTGCTTGGGCCCGGAGGCGTCGGCCGTGATGAAGGGCAGATTGACGTCCGTCTCCATGGAAGTGGACAGCTCCATCTTGGCCTTTTCCGCGGCTTCCTTGAGCCGCTGGAGGGCCATCTTGTCCGACCGGAGATCGATGCCGGATTCCTTGCGGAACTCGCCCGCCAGATACTCGATGACGCGCAGGTCGAAGTCCTCTCCGCCCAGGTGCGTGTCGCCGTTGGTGGACTTGACCTCGAAGACGCCGTCGCCGATTTCCAGGATGGAAATGTCAAAGGTGCCGCCGCCCAGGTCGAAGACCGCGATCTTCTGGTCTTTCTTCTTGTCCAGGCCGTAGGCCAGGGAGGCCGCGGTCGGTTCGTTGATGATGCGCTTGACGTCCAGTCCGGCGATGCGGCCGGCGTCCTTGGTGGCCTGGCGCTGGGAGTCGTTGAAGTAGGCCGGTACGGTGATGACCGCCTCGGTCACTTTCTCCCCCAGGTATTCTTCGGCCGTCTGCTTCATCTTGGTCAGGATCATGGAAGAGATTTCGGCCGGGGAGTACACCTTGCCCCGTGCTTCGATGGCCGCGTCCCCGTTTTCGGCCTGCACGATCTTATAGGGCATGATTTTAACGTCCCGCTGGATCTCCGGAGAGCCGAATTTGCGGCCGATGAGCCGCTTGACGGCGAAGATGGTCGCCTCGGGGTTGGTGATGGCCTGCCGTTTGGCGATCTGCCCCACCAGACGCTCGCCGGACTCGTTGAAGGCGACGATCGAGGGCGTGGTTCGGTTGCCCTCCACATTGGCGATGACCTTGGGGTCACCGCCCTCCATGATGGCCACGCACGAGTTCGTGGTTCCCAGGTCTATGCCGATGACTTTACTCATTGTTGTTTCTCCTTGGCTTTATTTTCTCATTCGTTGTGTATTCATTCAGCCTGCTTGCCCGTCGGAATCCGTGGAAGCCGGTCTCCGGGAAACGACCACCATGGCCGGCCGGATGAGACGATCCCGCAACAGGTAGCCGCGCTGCACCTCCCGGGTCACGGTTCCGTCCTCGACTTCGGGATTCTCTTCCTGCATGACCGCCTCGTGGAAGTTGGGATCGAACTTTTCCCCCATGGCCTCCACCGGGTTGACCCCGTTCTTTTGGAGCAGATTTCGAAGCGAGTCCAGGGTGAGCTGAACCCCTTCGGTCAGGGAGGCGGCGTCGGCCTGGGCCGGTTCGGCATGGTCCAGGGCGCGCTCCAGGTTGTCCACGATGGGCAACAGGTCTTTGATCAGGGTTTCGTTGGCGAATTTGATGACGTCCCGTTTTTCCCGTTCGAGCCGTTTTTTCACGTTTTCCATTTCGGCCTGGGCCCGAAGGGCCAGGTCCTTGTATTTGCGGACCTCCTCTTCCGGGTCCAGGGCTTCCGACGACGAGGCTTGCCCCGATCCGGCCTCCGGCTCGCCTTCCATCCCGTGGGCCACCTGGTCCTTTATCGGGATCTTTTCGGCCGGCAGGGAGCGGGTTTCAGGGTCCCGGTCGTCGGCCTCGAGGGTCGGGTCCGGGTCTTTCTTCTGGTTCGGTCGAATAATCATTATCTCTCTCCAGCCGCGGGTCTTGGCCGCGGTTCGGGTCTATTCCAGAATGCGGCTGAGCAGCTTGGCCGTGTAATCCACCACCGGAATCACGCGCGAATAGTCCAGCCACGTGGGCCCCATGATCCCCAAAGTACCGATGGGAACGGATCGGCGGCTGTAGGGGGAGGCGATGACCGTCCAACCGTGCATCTGGGCCAGCTCGTGCTCCGAGCCGATGAAAATCTGGATCTCCTTGGCGGTCATGACCTTGTCCAGGAGATGGATCAGAATGCCTTTCTCCTCGAAGGCGTCGAAAATGGCCTTCATGGTTTTGGCGTTGTCCGAAAACTCCGGGTAATCAAGGAGCCGGCCCTGACCCATGATGTACAGGTCTTCCGAGTCGCTGGACAGACCCTGTTCGAAGGCCTTGTGGCCCAGCGTCAGCGCCTGGGCCAGCATCTGGTCGAACCGGGTCTTTTCGTTCTGCATCTCCTCCAGAATCTGCGTCTTGATCTCGCTGATGGTCAGGCCTTCCAGGAAGTCGTTCAAGTACCGGTTGAACCGGTCGAGTTCCTCCTGGCTGAACGATTGGTCGGACTCGATGATCCGGTTCTGCACCAGCCCGGTTTTGCTGATGAGAATGACCAGGACCAGCCGGTCGGTCAGACGGATGAATTCGAGCTGTTTGAGCAACAGGCTCGAAAAACGCGGGGCCAGGACCAGCCCGATGTGCCGGGACATCAGGGACAGGATTTTCGAGGTTTTTTTGACCAGGAGTTCGGTTTCCCGGCCGGCGCCCGAAAATTCCTGTTCGATGGCGGCCATTTCCTCCTCGGAGATGGGTGTGACTTCCAGCAGGGAGTCCACGTAGTACCGGAGACCTTGCTCCGTGGGAACGCGGCCGGCCGAGGTGTGAGGCTGGGATAGGAGCCCGATCTCTTCCAAGTCGGCCATGATGTTGCGGATCGTGGCCGCCGAGAGGTCCATCTCCAGTCTTTTGGAGACGGTTCTGGACGCCACCGGCTCGGCTGTCTGAATGTACTGCTGCACCACCGCGTCCAGGATTCTTTTGTCTCTTTCGCTCAAAAAGATCGGCATCTTCCTCACCAGCACAGGGCATTCCACGGTGCTGTTAACGTAACAGTAAGCACCGCTAGGGATGATGTCAAGTTTGCCTGCCGCACTTATTCGGCCTTCAACCTTCTGACTTCTCTTGAAGATTTTCAGAAAAGCCTTGCCTCGGCCGTTGACCGGGTCACGGGTTTTGCCGTACACTCGGGTCATGCGACCACGGTGTCGAACCCGGCCCGAACCGGATGAGGTCCGATCGGCCGGAACGCGGCCAGGATGAGCCTGATGAAGTTATTTAATCTGTTGCCCACGGAAAGGCAAGCCCTGAAGCAGTTCCTTCTCTGGCACGTGGGTTACGTGCTCTATGTGGCGGTCTTTTTTCTCGTCCTCTACGGTCGGGGGTGGTTCAAGTCCACCTGGTTCCTGAAGGAGGCGGTCATTTTCAATGTGCTGGCCCCGATCCACACCATGGTTTTTGTCCTCATCAGCCCTTTCCGACGCCGTTGGATCGAGGCCGCGGTCAACATGTACCACACCCTGGACGGCGAGTTTCTTTTCCTGGCCATGGCCGGTCTGGTCGCCCTGTTCGGAGTGTACCTCTACAGCCTGGCCATTTGGCTGGTCGGGGCCATGATTCCAACCATTTTATATAGTTGATTTGCCGGCTTCCGGGGGAGGGCAGGGGGAGATCTTCACTCGACAGGCGGATTTCATTCCTCTTGACCCTTTCCCCGGGGGCTGTTACAAGAAGGTCACTTCCCAGAGAGAGGACCATGGCCGGCATGAGTTCCGACCCTACCGACATTCAAGATTTGATCAAGAGCGCCAGAGAAATCTGCCACGAGGTCAACCAGCCTTTGACCGTCATTTTCGCGCGCACCGAACTGCTGCTGATGAAACTTCCCCCGGACGACCCCGCCTACGCCTCCCTGGAACAGATTCGTCAGAACGCGGAAAAACTCACCCGGCTGGTCGAGTCGCTGCACAACCTGATCCGTGACTTCAAAATTTCCTGAGCCCGATTCGATCATTTGCCACGATTGGATAAAGCTCGGCGCCGGTCTGCTGGTCGCCTCGGCCGTGTGGATCGAACCGAACCGGGTGCTCCGGCCGGGGTGGCTGGCAATCCACGACGGGCGCGTGCGCGAAGTGGGTTCGGGCGACCCGCCGGCGTTTGCCCAGGAAAAAATCCTGCGTCTGGACGGCCTGCTGCTCACGCCCGGCTGGATCGACGCCCACGCGCATTTGGGCTTGGGACCGGCTGACGCCTTGCTGGACCGGGCCGCCCAGGCCTCGGCCTGGGGGATGGCCGGATTGCGAGACGGCGGGGACCGTCGGGGTTTGGTGCTTGGCCGCCGGGTCGAGATCGAGGTTTTCGTCAGGCTGTCGGCCCCTGGGCGGGCCTTGTTCAAACCCGGCCGCTACGGCGGGTTTTTGGGGCAAGGCGTGAGCACCCGGGACGAAATTCGGGAAGCGGTTCAATCCCTGGCCAAAGCGGGCGCGGATCACATCAAGGTCCTGGCCTCGGGTCCGGTGGACCTGAACCATTACGGTCAGGTGGGCGGGCCGCAGTTCGAGACCGCGGACTTGGAATACCTGGTGACCGCGGCCCGGGATCAAGGCCTGGCGGTCATGGCCCACGCCAACGGCGCCGAGGCCGTGCTCATGGCCGTTCGGGCCGGTGTCGCTTCGGTGGAGCACGGCTATTTCATGGGGCCGGAGGCTCTGGAAGTGCTTGGCGAAAAGGGCGTGGTCTGGGTGCCGACCCTGGTACCGCTAGCCGCCCTGGCCCAAGACCCGGCCGCTTCCTCGGAGCGGCGGGCCGTGATCGAACAAACCTTGGCCGACCAGATGGATCGGCTGGCTCAGGCGCGGCGTTGGGGCGTGCGGCTCGGTTTGGGCACGGACGCGGGTTCGCCGGGCGTGACGGTCGGTCCTTCCTTGAAATGGGAGATGGCTTTGTGGCTTAAGGCCGGTTTCACGGCCGAGGAGATTCTGACCGTGGCCACGGCCGATAACGCGAATTTATGCGGCTGGCCGGACCTGGGGCGGCTCGCGCCGGGCAGCCCGGCGGTTATGGTGGGTTTGGCCGCGGACGGTCCGCTCGAAGAGGCGCTGCTGGCCGGGCCGAGGTTCGTGGGCCGGCCCGAGTTCTCTGGAGAGACACCATGATTGCCCTCAAAAACGCGACGTTGCGGGTCGTGCCCGAGGATCGGATCGTGGCCGCGCCCTTTCGTTTGAGCTGGACGTTCGACCCTGGGCCGCTTCAGCGTTCCATCGAGCATTCGGGTCTGATCGCGCCGCTGGTGCTTCGTCCCCGGCCGGACGGCTTTAGCCTCGTCTGCGGTCATCGCCGGCTCACGGTCCTCCGCGCTCTCGGCCGGACCGAGACCCCGGCCTGGCTTTTTCCCGCGGAAACGCCGGCCGCGGACCTGCTGGACCTGGCCCTGCTCGAAAATCTGTCCCATCGGACCCTGAGCGAAGCGGAAAAGGCCCTGGCCGTGTCTTATCTGGCCGGACTGCACCCCGCGGAACTTGTGGTTTCGCACTATCTGCCGCTTCTGGGCCTGCCGCCCAAGCAAGAGACCATGCAGCGTTATCTGACCCTGGCTCGGATGGGCCCGGCCACGCTCACGGCCTTGGCCGGTGGAAAGCTGGACCCGGAAACCGCGGCCAGCCTGGGCCGCCTGACAGAAGCGGACCGGGACGCTTTAATAAACATTTTGGATCGGCTGGGGGCCGGCCGGAACAAGCAGCGGCAGATCATCACCTGGCTCATGGAGATTTCCCGCCGGGAAGACGCGCCTGAGGCCGAGATTCTGGCCGAACCCGTCGTGCAGGCCATTTTAGATGACGACAAGCTCAGCCGACCCGACAAGGAGAAGCGGCTGCGGGCCTATCTGTACGGGCGACGCTATCCAAAGCTGAGCCGGTTGGAAGCCCAACAGGCGGCCCTGACCGCCGGGCTTAAGCTGCCGGCCAAAGTCCGTCTGGACCCGCCCCAGGCCTTCGAGGGTCTGGACTTTCAGGCGCGGCTGACCTTCGCCGACCGGGCCGAATACGAAGCCGGGCTGCGGGCTTTGTCCGATCTGGCCGGCCGGCCCGAGTTCGACGCCTTGCTGGATCTGGGTTGATGCGCGGCGGTTATCTACCCAAGGACCTGGTGGTGGAAGCGGCCCTGGAAAAGACGCCGCTGGCTAGGAGCCTGCTGGACCGTTTTCCTTCCGGCCGCGTGGCTGCTTCGATCCCGCCGGCCGACTACGCCAAGTACCCGGCCGATACCCTGATCCTGACCCGCCATACGGGTCGCTTTATAAAACCCTGTCCGGGCACCAAAGGCTACCGCTGCTGCGGGCTCATGATCATCCACTTCGGTCTGGGCTGCACCCTGGGCTGCGCCTACTGCATCCTGCAAGGCTATCTGGACACGCAGGCCCTGGTGATTTTCGGCAACATGGACGAGGCCCTTAGCCAGGTGCGCCGCCGGCTGGAGACGCCTGGGGGGCCGAAACGGTACTGCACCGGCGAGTTCACGGACAGCCTGCTCTTGGAGGACCTGACCGGCTGGAGCGTCCGGCTGGTGCACCTTTTCGCCGCTTATCCCCAGGCCCTGCTCGAACTCAAGACCAAGACCGACCGGATCGAAGCCCTGCTGGACCTGGACCATCGCGGCCGAACCGTGGTCTCTTTTTCGGTCAACGCGCCAGGCATCAGCGCCCGGGAAGAGGCGGAGGCCACGCCGTTGGAAAAGCGCATCGCCGCGGCCGCCCGGGCGGCCCAGGCCGGCTATCGGATCGGTTTCCATTTCGACCCGCTCATCCGCCATCCCGGTTTTGAAGCGGGGTACGCCCGGACCGTGGCCGATCTTTTCGCGGCCGTGCCGGCCGAGCAAATGGCCTGGATCAGCTTGGGCGCCTTCCGCTTTTTGCCAAGCCTGGCCAGAATCATCCCGGAGCGCCATCCGGGCAGCCGGATCACCTATGACGAGTTCGTGCTCGCCCCGGACGGGAAATACCGCTACCTGCGGCCCCTTCGGGTCGAGATGTACCGGACCGTGCTCGGGCTGATCCGCCAGGCCGGGCCGGATGTGCCGGTCTATCTGTGCATGGAAAGCCGACGGGTCTGGCAAGAGGTCTTCGGCTACGATCCCGGACCCGGCGGCCTGGCGCGGATGCTCGACGCCCGGGTCTGATCCCGGTCGGCTTTTTACCGATGCGCCCTTGTTTTTCATGGTTTTCAGTCTTATGTTATTGTATAAAGCAATGAAGGCAAACAATTCGTTCAGGAGGCGAATGTCATGATGAAAGAAAAGGTTGAGGCCGCCCTCAATAAAATCCGACCGGCCCTGCAGGCCGACGGAGGCGGTGTGGAATTGGTGGATGTGGACGATCAGGGCGTGGTCAGCGTGCGTTTGACCGGCGCCTGCGGCGGTTGCCCCATGAGCCGGATGACGCTCAAGGAAGGCGTGGAGCGCGTCCTCAAGCTCGAAATTCCCGAGGTCAAGTCCGTCGAGTCCGTGAACTAAGCCCTTTTTTCGGGGCGCTTGGAGCGCCCTGTTTTGAATTTAGCATCGACCCGACCCAAGGCTCGAAGGCAAGGTGAGCCGCGGGCCGGGTTTGTTGTTTTTGCTTCGCCGATCATCGGTCCGACGCTCCCGTCCGCCGATTTTTTCTTGGCCCCCGCTCCAAGACCTGCTATGCTCCGGGAACGTTACCACACGGATGTTGCGTGTTCCAAGGCCGGGGCCGGGCTTAAGCCCCGGAAGCGATCCGCCAGCCCAGTCAAGAAGGAGAATCCCGATGAAGGCAATGGACGTGGTCATCAAGTGCACCGACGGGATGTTGGCCCGCGGAAAAGTGAACATCGGCGATCGGCTGAACCGGGTCTCGGACTGGTTCAACAGCGACGCGGACCGGTTTCTGACGCTTTTCGACGCGGAGATGGCCGATGGACGGCACAAGGTGCTCATTATCAACAAGGAGCACATTGTCTGGGCCCGGCCGGTGGATGATTAGCCCCGGTTCGATCCGTGAGCCGGCCGGCTTCACGGGGAGCGGCGGGCTCCGGCCGGAATTTTAGGTTTTCAGGCGGGAAACGGGCCATCGGCCCGGGGAGGTTTGTCAGCCATGACCCTTTCGCATGAACAGATGCTTGAATGTTACACCACCATGAAAAGAATCCGCCTGTTCGAGCTTCGGGCAGCCGAGGAGTTCGCCGGGATGCGCATTCCCGGCTTCGTGCACCTGTCCGTGGGCCAGGAGGCGGTGGCCGCCGGCGTCTGCCGGGCCTTGCGCGCTTCGGACTACATCGTCAGCAATCATCGGGGCCACGGGCATCTGATCGCCAAGGGCGGTGAGTTTAAGCCCATGATGGCCGAGCTGTTCGGCCGGAAGACCGGCTATTGCAAGGGCAAGGGCGGCTCCATGCACATCGCCTCCCTGGACCTGGGCATGCTGGGCGCCAACGGCATCGTGGGCGGCGGCCCGCCCATCGCGGTGGGGGCCGCGCTGGCCGCGCAGTATCAGGACACGGACCGGGTTTCGGTCTGCTTTTTCGGCGATGGGGCTTCGAACCAGGGCACGACCCACGAGGCCATGAACATGGCCGCGATTTGGTCCTTGCCGGTGGTCTTCGTGGTGGAGAACAACCGCTGGGGTGAGTTCACCCACCAATCCAGGCATCAGACCATCGAGGACATTGCCGACCGGGCCGCCGGCTACAATATTCCGGGCGTGATCGTGGACGGAAACGACGTCATGGCCGTGTACGAGACCGCCAGCGAGGCCGTGACGCGCGCCCGGGAGGGCAAGGGTCCCAGCCTGGTGGAGTGTAAGACGTATCGCATCCGCGGGCATTTCGAGGGCGACCCCATGAACTATCGCAGCCAGGACGAACTCCAGGAATGGCAGGAGAAGGACCCCATCCAGCGCTTCGAGCGCAAGCTGGAAGAGATGCATCTCCTGAGCGCCGACAAGATCAAGGAGATCGAGGCGACCATTCGAGCCGAGTTGGAAGACGCCGTGCAGTTCGCCGCGGACAGCCCCTACCCCGACACCTCCGAGTTGATGGAAGACGTTTACACCGCCTGATCCCGCCCGCTTAAAAGGAGATCCATATGCCAACCGTGACCTTCATGCAGGCCGTCCACAGCGCGCTCAAGCTCGAAATGGAACGGGACCCTTCGGTCTATCTGGCCGGGGTGGATATCAGCATTGGCACCTTCCGCGTCACCGCCGGCTTGCTTGAGGAGTTCGGCGAACGGCGCGTGCGGGATACGCCCATCAGCGAAAGCGCCATCGTGGGCAGCGCGGTTGGGGCCGCGGTCTGCGGTCTCCGGCCCGTGATCGAACTCATGTTCGTGGACTTCATCGGCGTCTCTTTGGACCAGCTTTTCAACCAAGCGGCCAAGATGAAGTACATGTTCGGCGGCCGAGCCAAACTGCCCATTGTCATGCGGGCCAACTTCGGCGGCGGTCTGGGCGCTGCGGCCCAGCATTCCCAGTCCCTCGAAGCCTGGTTCATGCACGTGCCCGGCCTCAAGGTGGTCATGCCCAGCACGCCTTACGATGCCAAGGGCCTGCTCATCAGTTCCATCCGGGACGACAACCCCGTTGTTTTTCTGGAACACAAGAGCCTCTATTTCACGGCCACGGGCGAGGTGCCGGACGAGGCCTACACCGTTCCTATAGGCAAGGCCGACGTCAAGCGGGCCGGGGAGGACGTGACCGTGGTGGCCACGGCCAAGATGGTCTCCGAAGCCCTATCCGCGGCCGAAACCCTGGCCGGGGAAGGGATCAGCGTCGAGGTGGTCGATCCTCGGACGCTCTCCCCGTTGGACGAGGAAACCATCCTGGAATCGGTCAAAAAGACCAACCGCCTGGTCGTGGCCCACGAGGAAGTCAAGTTCGCCGGCTCTGGCGCGGAAATCGCGGCCATGGTCGCGGAAAAGGGCTTCGACGACCTGGACGCCCCGATCGTGCGCGTGGGCGCGCCTTTCACGCCCGTGCCCTTTTCTCCGCCGTTGGAAAAGGCCTTCCTGCCCAAAGCCGAAAATATCGTGGCCGCGGTGAAACAGGTCACGGGCCGCTGATCGCCGGCGATCCCATCATGAACGCGAAGGGGCGGGTTTCAAATCCCGCCCGCGTAGTGGGGGATGCCCGGGCAAGCATGGCCGACAAGCGGCCATGGCACCCAAACTTGGTCAAAATGAACATCGCCAAGCCATAGGGGCGGCCCCCCGTGGCCGCCCGCAATCCTTATTTTTCATCCGGCGGCATTAACCCCTTACGCGCCAGGTAGTCCTTGCTGGCTTCGTAGTTCCTTTTGGCCAGCTTGGTTCGAGCGAACCCTCCCTCCTTGGGGTCGGGCGGCTTGAGCTGTTGCTGCTGATAGCCCAGCTTGTAGTGGTTGTAAGCCGTTTCGATTTCCGCGGAATAGCCCATGGTGTCCTGGGCGTGGTTGATGGCGCCCTTGATGATGCGCGTCAACATGGGGTCGGCCAGGCAGCGTTCCGCGACCCGGCCGGCATAGGCCAGGGTGGCCTCTTCGAGTTCCTCGTCCGGATAGACCCGGTTGACATAACCGTAGGCCAAGGCCTCCTCGGCGTTGATGTAGCGGTGCTCGAACAGGATTTCCTTGGCCTTGCGCGGCCCCAGGTCCCAGGGCGCCGAGAAATACTGCACCAGGCCGGGCAGGAAAAGGGCGTTCTCCGAGGCGAAGACAATGTCCATGGCCGAGGCTATTATCCAGCCGCCGAAGATGCAGTACCCGCGCACCATGGCGATGGTCGGCTTGGGCAGGTTGCGCCACCTCAGGCTGTTTTCCACGCAGTACCGCCGTTGATCCAGGTAGTCGTTGAACACGTCGTACTTGGTCCGGCCCTGGGCCACTTGAAAGGCCTTTTGTTCGTCGGTGCCGATGTCGTGGCCAGCCGAAAAATGCGGCCCGGCCCCGGAAAGCACCACCGCGCCCACCTGGTTGTCGGCCGCGGCCTGGGCAAAGGCCTCGTCCATCTCCTCGCGCATCTGCCAGCTTTGGGCGTTGTAGAACTGGGGGCGGTTGAGGATGATGCGGGCCACCGGACCGGGTTCGTAGAGGATGTGTTCAAAGGCCACGCTGCCACCTCCAGGGCGAGACCGTTGCCAAACTTCAGCTCAAGCGGTTTGCGAGCGGTCGCGGGCGATGAGGGCCGCACCCAGAGCGCCGACCGTATCGGGCTTTTGAGGCACCGAGATGTCGCAACCCAGGGTGCCGGACAGGGCGCGGACCACGCCGGCGTTCTGAGCCACGCCGCCGGACATGGACACGGCCAGGCCGTCGAGATTCGGGGCGATGCGCTTGACCATGGTCTGGATGCGCGAGGCAATGGCCCGGTTCAGACCGCTGACGATCTCGTTCACCTCGGCCCCTTCGGCGATCAGGGAGACCACCTCGCTTTCGGCGAACACGGTGCACATGCTGCTGAGGGACAGGCGGCCCGTGGAACCCAGGTCCAGGTCGGAGAGCTGCTCGATATCCACTTCCAATGCCCGGGACATGGCCTCCAGGAATCGGCCCGTGCCGGCCGCGCACTTGTCGTTCATGGCGAATTCCACCACGCGGCCCTGGTCGTCCAAGAAGATGGCCTTGCTGTCCTGTCCGCCGATGTCCACCAATACCCGGGTTTCGGGCAGGAGCGCCCGGATCCCGCGGGCGTGGCAGGTGATCTCGGTCACCGCGGTCAACCGTTGCTCGACCCGGTCCCGGCCGTAGCCGGTCGAGACCATGGCCTCGATGTCGTTTTCGGTCAGCCCGCCCATGGCCAGGACCTCTTTCATGGCCCTCTCGATGGCCTCCCGGTTCCGGGCTCCGGTGGGGATCACGGTGGCGGACAGAATCGCGCCGCTCTGGTCAATGACCACCGCGTCGCAGGATAAGCTGCCGATGTCGATACCAAGATAGTGCATGGATTTACCTTCGTCTATTGATCTTGCCAGGGACTGGGCCGGTTGCTGAGCAGTTCCACGAACGCCTCCAACCGGGTTCTGAGCTGTCCCTCGGCGAAATTTCTCGGGTCGGCGCAGTCCACTTCCAGGTTGAGAACCGGCACGCCGATCTGTTTGAGCCCTTCGCTCACCAGGCCGCGCGCGCCGGTTCCCTGCCGGCATCCCCAATGGCAGGGGTTGATCGCGCCGTCCACTTGATAGGCCTCGGCCAGGCGCCTGAGCTGCGCCACGCGCTGCTCGGCCCTGCGGGTGAAGGGGATGCTTATCATCCGCCGGGCCAGGTCGGGCAAGGGGTCGTCCAGGTCAATGGGGTCCCAAAGGATGTCGTTGAACTCGTCCACGACAATGGAGGCCTGGTACTCGTTTTCCAGCATCCGCACCAGCGGTTCCTGAAACTGGATGCGGTTTTGCAGCCACATGAGCCGTAGAAGTTCGCCCGGTACGCCGCTTAAGCCCTTGGCCACGCGGGTTTGGTAGTGGTCCCGGAAAGCCTCGGCGATCCGCACAGCGGCCTCGGTGCCGAGCAGGAGCGGCAGGACAAAGCCGAAGTTGGGCAGGTCGTTGGCCGAAGCCGGCGACGGCACGGACTTGGCCAGATCGAACACCTCCAGCAGAAGCTCCCTGGCTTGGTTTGTCAGGACCAGGGCCTCGCGCAGCCGGTCCATGTCCAGAGGCGCACCGGTGTGGGCGCTGATGAAATCGACCATGGCCCTGAGCTGCTTCGTCAGATAGTGGACGGCCTCGGGCGTATCGGTCTGCGGGACTTCCAAAAGAAAAAAGTCCCGGTTGAAGGTCGTGGCCAGGTTTTCCAGCACGGCCAGCCCGCCCACGCAAGGACCGCTGGTGCCGATCAGGAAGTCCGGCATTGGCATGAGGCCTTCGATCGACGCGCCCAGCACGCCCCGATGGAAGCCGCAGATGTCCGAACCGTAGCCCGCGGTTTCGGCCGTGGCCAACAGCGGCCCGATGCGATCCATCAGGGCCAGCTCTCCCCCGACGAATTCCACGAAGCCGGAGACCACGTCCATGACGCTCAAAATCTCGAAAGGTACCAGCAGGCCGCACCAGGCCATCTTCTCCCGGCCGGAGAACAGCCGCCGTCCCAGCCGCGCTGTTTCGTAGGCGTAGATTTGACGGGGATTGGCGCGGTCCCCCCGCCGCTCGAGGATGCGTTCCAGCCGGCTCTCCAGGTCTTCGAAATAACCGCCGATCATGCCGGGTCCTTTCAGCCTTGCATCTCGGCAAAGGCTTCGATGCGGGTCCGCTGCTGCCCGATGGACCGGAGACTCAGGTCGCCTTCCAGGATGAGCAGCGGCAGGCCGGCGCGGCGCAGCGTGTCGCGCACGCCGGGTAGGCGGGTGAGGTACGGGTCGCAAAACTTGAGCACGTGGCCGATGACCGAGGAAGCCCCGGCCTGATGGGCACGGTCCACGATCTCCTCACCCATCCGGCCCGGGCGTCCGGGATCGAAGGCCCGGGCGCAGCGCGGCTTGGACAAAAGCCCCTGGGCCAGGCGGACGAAAACGTCGCCGCCGCCTTCGGCCGCGGTCGGTTGAAACAGGCGCGAACCCGTGCACAGGTCTTCGCCCACGATCCGCACGCCGCAGGTTTCGAACAGGGCAAAGGCTTCCGGGTCGGGCAGCACGTTGCCGAAGAGATAGACCGGCACGCCTTGAGCGCGCGCTTTCTCCACGGGCGGCTTGGCGAGTTCCTGTTCGAGCCGTTGAATAAAAGAAGCCGGGTCGCTGACGGAGGCCTCGTTATACAGGTTTTGCAGCGCGGCCGCGCCACCTATAAGGTCCCCGGCCTGGTGACGCGTCTTAAGCCAATCAAACAGCCCGGCCAGTCGGTTGCGCTGCTCGATCGCCGCCGCGAGGGATTCCTCGGCGACCGGCGTCCCGCCCCATTCGGCCAGGGCGCGGGCCAGGTCCAATAGCGTCTCGCCGAAATAGGAGGCCGCCGGTTCGTCCGCGTCCACCGGCAGGTCCAGTAGGATCACGTTGTCCTCGGTCCGGACCTGAATCCAGGCGTCGGCCAGGCGGCGCATGGCGTCGCAACTGTTCATGAAGACCATGCCGGCCAGTTCGGGCAACTCCCCGGACAAGGCCCGGTCGAGCAGCCTTTTCACGTGGGGGCAAAGGTTGTCGTGCAGCACCCGGCCGGCCGCCTCGGGCCATTCGCCGCTGGGCAGCAGACGAAAGGGAACAAAGCCGGCCGCGTCGATCACGGCCAGGGGCGTGTAGGCGCAGGCGTATCCGATTCGTTTGGGAGCGGGTGGGGCCACCCTGATTTCCTCCCTCTCCGGGCCGGGCTCTGGATTTTCGCGCTCACCCGGCGCGCTGACAGTCCGGTTGGAGCGGATTATACCGATGGACTTCCTTGAAGACAAGTCCCACCTAACGGCCTGCATTGCGTCATGAAGCAACCGGCCGCCGCTGTTTTCAGTTCTGAAATTATGATACTGTGCTCGCCGGCGAACAGGAGGTTTTGGTTTCCGCATGACCGTTGTGGCGAAAAAGCAGAGGAGACGGCCCGGCCGGCCGATCATCGGCGGCGTGGCGGTCGAGGTTTCAGCGTTGCTCGGTCTCGCGCATCGATGTCGGCCCGAGCGTTGCCGATCCAGCCGCTTTTGCTGCTCGGCCTACGAAGTCGAGGCGGACGAGGCCGAGCTGGAGATGATCGTGGGATTGATGCCCGAGGCCGTCCGATACGCGTCCGGGCTTTTCGATGACGGCGAGTGGGCCAATATCTTTGAAGAAGGGGAGGGTGTGCTGTACACTCTGGACACCGACGAAACGGGCCGGTGTATCTTTGCTTACCGGCGCGGTTCCGGGGAGCGCCGCTGCGCGCTTCACTCCGCGGCTCTGGATTTGGGGCTGCCCCCTTATCAGGCCAAACCCAAATGCTGCGCTCTGTGGCCCTTGGCCCTGTGGGAGACCAACCCCCCCGTGCTCGGCCTGCACGAGGACGCTTTTTCCTTTGCCTGCAACACCCGGCGTTCGAGCGGCGCGACCGATCTCGACCCGGGCGTGGCCGCCCTGATCCGGGAAAATTTCGGGCCGGCCTTCTTTAACGCGTTGAACGATTATTTGAGTATTTGAAATTCACGGCGAATCAGCCCTGATTTGGAGGTGCATCCCATGGACGAACATCAAACGTGGCAGACCCGCAAGGTCGGCGAGCGTTGCGCGGCCAGCCTCAAGAAACACGGATTCGACGCCCACATGGTGGAAACCACGGAAGAGGCTCGTGACCTGATCCTGGGCATGATCTCGGGATATGCCACCTTCGGTTTCGGAGGATCGTCCACCACCCGGGGCTTGGGCCTGATCGAGGTGCTTCAGCGCCAGGGCAAGACCATTTTCGACCACCTGGAGCCGGGCATCAGCCGGGAGGAAAATCTGGCCCGGCGGCTCAGCCAGGGGCGGTGCGACTGTTTTCTGTGCAGCGCCAACGCGGTTTCCGAGACCGGGGAGATCGTCAATCTGGACGGCGTGGGCAACCGGACCGCGGCCATGACCTTTGGTCCCAAGAAGATCGTCATCGTGGCCGGGGTGAACAAAATAACGCCGGACTTGGAAAGCGCCATGCGGCGGGTCAAGGAAGTGGCCGGACCGGTGCGGGCCAAGAGCCTGAACATGCCCACGCCCTGCGCGAAAACGGGTGTGTGCATCGACTGCAACACGCCGCAGCGGATTTGTAACGTCACCACCATCCTGCACCGCCGGCCCATGCTTAGCGCCGTGTCGGTCGTGCTGATCAATCAGGCCTTGGGCTACTAACTTTTCCGCCGGTTTCGGGCTTACGGAAAAATGTTTAGGCCGGCAAAAAATGTTTGACCAAAACAGTTTTTCTTGCCATCCTGTTTCCGGTTACAAAGACTGACAAGCGGACCCGACCCACAGCCGCCCGCGAATTCAGGAGGAAACGAAGATGATCGACTTCGAGGTTGCCCCGCTGACCCGCTACGAACTACGCTTGACGCGCGAATTCAACGAAGACACGGTTCGCCGGCTGGGCCGGTACTATGACGAACACGAGCACGACCCGATCAAAGAAGTGGATGAGATTCGGGCCCGGTCCCTGGCCATCATGGCTCAGGCCCAGGAACTGGCTGCTGGTCGGCCCGGCGAAAAGGGCGGTGTGTCCAGCGTGATTGTCGGCGAGGAGCGGAACTGGGGGGACCCGGCGGTCATCATCACCACCTCCCCGGCTTTTGTGGGCAACATGGTCGTGGGGGCTTTGGGTTCGCCCGAACAGAAGGAACGCTGCGCCGGCCAGTTCGTGGCTTTTGCCATCACCGAGCCGTGCTGCGGTTCGGACACGTCCTCGATCCAGACCACGGCCATGCTGGACAAAGAGACCAACGAGTGGGTCCTCAACGGCACCAAGATTTTCATCACCGGCGGCAGCATCTGTTCCCAGGTGGTCGTCTGGGCCAGCGTGGACCGCAGCCTGGGCAGGGCGGCCATGAAAAGCTTTCTGGTGGACGCCAACAATCCTGGTTTGTCCGTGACCAAGCTCGAAAACAAGCTCGGGTTTCGAGCCTCGGACACCTGCGTGCTCGTTTTCGACAACTGCCGCATTCCCTACGAGGACGTGATCGGCGACCCGGAGGTCAAGCCTAAAGCCACCACCCAGTCCGGCTTCCGTGGCGCCATGAAGACCTTTGACGCCAGCCGCCCGATCGTGGCCGCTCTGGCCCTGGGTGTCGGCCAGGCCGCCCTGGATTTCGCCAAGGCAAAACTGGAAGAAGCCGGCTATGACTTCCCCTACGACCGAGGGGTTCACGAACTGAGCGCCGTACAGCGGGAGGTGCTGGAAATGGAGGCCAGCTTGGACGCTGCCCGGATGCTGATCTGGCGCGCCGGGGCCATGCTGGACACCGGACAGCGCAACAGCATGGAGGCGTCCATGGCCAAGGCCAAGGCCGGCAAGGTGGCCACGGTGGTCACGGAGAAATGCGTGGCCCTGCTCGGGCCGCTGGGCTTTTCCCATGACTGGGCCGCGGAAAAGTTCATGCGGGACTGCAAGGTGACCGACATCTTCGAGGGCACGGGCCAGATCAACACGCTCATCGTAGCCCGGAATGTCTTGGGATTTACCCGCGAACAGCTTAAATGATGTGAGGCCCGGGCCGGACCGGCGGTTTTGTCAGGTTGGTTTGGTTCGGCGGGGATGGATATTTCGCCGCGCCCGTTCCGGTCTAGCCGGAGCGGGTTTTTCTATTTGGCGTCGCCTCTTGACAAGGTAATTTTAGCGGCTATAATTTAACCAACTGGTTGGTTAAGCCATTTTAAGGGCAAACGGTGGCTCCATGAACGACTTCCCCCTGACCAAGATCGATCCAACGGCCTCGCCCGAGCAGCGTATCCTGGCCGCAGCGGTTCAGGAGTTCGCCGAAAAAGGCTATTTCGGAGCCCGCATGCAGGCCATGGCCGACGCCGCCGGCGTGAACAAGGCCATGCTCCATTACTACTTCCGCACCAAGGACAACCTGTATCGCAAGGTGCTTGAAGTCGCTTTTCACGCCATCTGGGAAAACGTGGACCAGATTCTCCAGGACCGCGTTCCGATGAGCAAACGGCTCGACCGCATCGTCGATCTTTATATGGACCTGTTCTCTCAAAATCCAGGATTGGTGCGGATTCTATTACGTGAGATCGCTGGCGGCGGCGAACGGCTTCGTATGAGCATTCAGGCCCTGAAGGCCTCGGGGGTCTCACCCCGCCACAGCCAGCTCAGGATCGAGGCGGAAATGGGCCTGAAACGGGACGAACTGCTGCACCTGATCGTCAGTCTCATCGGCCTGTGTCTGTTCTCTTCCTTTGCCCAGCCGTTTGTCGGTGAGCTTTTCAGCCTTGGACCGAAACGACTGGTTACATTTTCCCGCCAAAGGCGAAGCGTCATCAAGACCATGCTCAGGGTCTATTTGGAGTCCCTGGGCGTGCCCGCCGACGAGGAGGTCTCATGAAACGAAAACGGCTGCCGCTTGTTTTGGTGCCGCTGGTGCTGATCGGCATTCTGGCCTATGTCTTCCTCTTCCGTCTGGCCGAAAACGGCCGGGTTCTGCTGCTGTCCGGGCACATCGAAGCCACCGAGGTGGACCTCAGTTTCCGGCTGCCCGGTCACGTGGAGCGTATCCTGGTCGAGGAAGGCCAGACCGTGAAGCAGGGGGACCTGTTGGCCGAACTGCAACCGAGCGTCTATCAGGCCCGCCTGGACCAGGCCCGGGCCAAGGTCGGGGAAATCATGGCCTACCAGGCCTCGCTGGAACTGGCCGTCCAGATCAAGGAGCAGGCGGCTCAAGGCGGCGTGGCCCAGGCCCGGGCCGGCGTTTCGGCGGCCGAGGCCCGGTACCAGAGCCTGAAGACCGGCTCGCGCGAGGAGGAAATCCGGGCGGCTCAGGCCGCTTTGGAACGGGCCACGGCCGAGTTCGACAAGCGGAAGTTCGACTACGAGCGCATGAAGCAGCTTTTCAGCCGGGACATCATTTCGGCCAGCCAATTCGAGGACGCCAAGGCCGCTTTCGAGGCGGCTCGGGCGACCCGGGAATCGGCGCTGGAGCAGTACAACCTGGTCAAGGCCGGTCCGCGCGTGGAAGCGGTCCAGGAGGGCAAGGCCCAGCTTTCCGGGTCCGAGGCCGGGCTGCATGTGGCTCGAACCGGTCTGCGCGAGGTGGACAAGCTGAAGTTGGACCTCAAGGTGGTGGCCGCGCAGCTCGGTCAGGCCCAGGCCGCGCTCAAGCAGGCCGAGGACGATTTCAGGGACACGAGCCTCACGGCGCCGTTTTCCGGAATCGTGACCGTGAAAAACGTGGAGCAAGGCGAGTTCGTGCAGGCCGGTACGCCGGTGATCACCTTGGTGGAGATGGACCCGGTCTGGGTCAAGACCTATGTGCCCGAGGCTCGGCTGGGACGCATCCGCTTCGGCCAGGAAGCCACGGTCACAACCGACAGCTTTCCGAACAAGACTTATGTGGGCAAAATTACGTTTATCTCCCCGGAGGCGGAATTTACGCCCAAGAACATCCAGACGCGCGAGGAGCGGGTCAAACTGGTCTATCGGATCAAAGTCACCTTGGACAACCCCAACCAGGAACTCAAGCCCGGCATGCCCGTGGACGTGAGCCTCAAGTGAGGGATCGTGGCCGAGATCGTTCTTGAGAACGTTACCCGGCGGTTCGGGGACCTGACCGCGCTCGACGGCCTCAGCTTTTCGATCGAGGCCGGGGAGATTTTCGGGCTGGTGGGTCCGGACGGGGCGGGCAAGACCACCTGTTTGCGTTTGCTGTGCGGGCTTTTAGCTCCGGATGAGGGTCGGGCTTTCGTCCTGGGCAAGGACGTGGGCGCCAAACCGGAGGCGATCAAGCCCGAGATCGGATATATGTCCCAGCGGTTCGGCTTGTACGACGATTTGACCGTGGCCGAGAACATCGCCTTTTACGCCGAGCTGTACGAGGTGCCCCGGGCCGAGTACCGCCAACGCATGGAGCGGCTGCTCACCTTTTCCGGTCTGGCCCCGTTCATGAATCGCCATTTCCGCAACCTGTCCGGCGGCATGAAGCAGAAGGTGGGCTTGTCCTGCGCCTTGATCCACACCCCGCGCATTTTGTTCCTGGACGAACCGACCAACGGCGTGGACCCGGTCTCCCGCCGCGATTTCTGGAAGCTGCTCTACGAACTCAACCGGGACAAGGTGACCATCGTGGTGGCCACCACCTATCTGGACGAAGCGGACCGGTGTCATCGCCTGGCACTCTTGGACCACGGACAGGCCCGGGCGGTCATGACGCCGCTCGAACTCCGGGGCCTCAGCCCGCACAGCCTCTATCGGCTCAAGGTCTCGGACCGGCGGGAGGCGCTGCGGCGTCTGGGCGAAAGGGCGGACGTGGCCCACCCGAACATCCACGGCCCGGCCGTGCATTTCGGGCTCAAGGAAGGCGCCGATCCCGAGCAGGTGGCCGAGGCCCTGACCAAGGCCGGATTGACCGTGCTCGACCTGCGGCCGGCCGCGCCCTCCCTGGAAGACGCCTACCTGGCCTTGCTCAGCCAGGAAAACGGGGAAACACCCGCATGACCGCGGCCGTTTCGCTGGACCAGGTGACCCGTCGCTTCGGCGATTTCGTGGCCGTGGACCACATGACGCTTGCGGTCGAGGCCGGGGAAATCTTCGGTTTTCTTGGCCCCAACGGCGCGGGCAAATCCACCACCATCCGCATGCTCTGCGGCCTTTTGGCCCCGACCGAGGGGCGAGGCTTCGTGGACGGCCTAAACATCGCCACGGAATCGGAGGCCATCAAGAACCGCATCGGCTACATGTCCCAGCGGTTCTCCCTGTACGACGACCTGCGTGTGGAGGAGAACCTGAGCTTTTTCGGCGGTATCTACGGACTGCCGAACGCGCTTCGGCGCGAGCGGGTCGAGGAGACCCTGGCCCGAATCTCGCTCGCGGCGCGCCGGCGAGCTTTAACCCGGGAACTCCCGGCCGGCTACAAACAGCGATTGGCCTTGGGTTGCGCCTTGCTCCACCGGCCGCGCATCCTCTTTCTGGACGAACCCACCTCGGGCGTGGACCCCAAGACGCGGCGGGACTTTTGGGATTTGATCTACGACCTGGCCGGGTCCGGGGTGACCGTTTTCGTCACCACGCATTTCATGGAAGAGGCCGAATACTGCGACCGGATCGGCCTGATTAACGAAGGCCGCTTGATCGCCCTGGGTTCGCCGGACGAACTCAAGACCCGTTTCCTGGCCGGACGGATTTTCGATCTGGAGACCGACGATCCCTTGGCCGCGGCCGACGTGTTGTCCAAAACGGACGGCGTGCTGGAAGCCTCGGTTTTCGGTCGCACGCTGCACGTGGTCCTGACCGGCGAGGAACCAGCCGAGGATGTGGTCACTCCGCCGCTCAACCAGGCCGGCTTGTCCGTTAGCCGGATCGAGCCCATCGACCCGACGCTCGAAGACGTGTTCGTGGCCTTGGTCGGTCACAAACCGGAGAACCTGTCATGAGTCCCCGGCGCGTGCGGGCCATGACCCGCAAGGAGATCATCCAGATTCGACGGGACGTGCGGACCTTGTTCGCGGCCCTGGCCATGCCCGTGGTCATGCTCTTTCTGTTCGGTTATGCCTTGAGCCTGGACGTGAACGACATCCCCACCATTGTCGAGGACCGGGACCATACGGCCCTATCCCGCGACCTGGTGCAGCGCCTGACCGCCTCGGGATATTTCTCGTTGCTTCGCTACACCGACCGCTCCGAGGAGATCGACGCGGCCCTGGACCGCGGGGAGGCCCTCATGGCCCTGGTCATTCCCGAAGGGTTCGCCGCGCGGTTGACCAGCGGGGCCGGCTCGTCGCTCCAGGTGCTGTTCGACAGCACAAACTCGAACACGGCCTCGATCGCGGCCGGGTACTTCACCGGCGTGGCCGCGACCCTCAACGCGGAGCTGGTGGCCGGCCGGCTGCGGCGGCTGGGCCTGCAAATGGCGGCCTGGCCGCTCGACATCCGGCTGCGCATCTGGTTCAACGAGGAGATGAAGAGCCGGAACTTCATTATTCCCGGCCTGACCGCGGTCATCATGATGGCCATTGGCGTGCTGCTCACGGCCCTGACCATCTCCCGGGAGAGGGAAACGGGCACGCTGGAGCAGCTCATCTCCACGCCCGTCACCCGGGGCGAGATGATCGTGGGCAAGCTGCTGCCTTATGTGGCCTTGGGCGTGATCCAGATGGCCCTGGTCATCGGCGCGGCCGTGCTCATCTTCAAGGTGCCGTTTCAAGGCAGCTACTTCAACCTGGTGCTGTCCGGGTTGATCTTTCTGATCGGGGTCCTGGGCTGGGGCCTGTTCATTTCCTCCAATGCCCGCACGCAGCTTGAAGCCAGCCAGATGGTCATTATCTCGGCCTTTCTGCCGTCCTTTCTCCTGTCCGGGTTCATCTACCCCATCGAGAACATGCCCATCTGGCTGCAGGCCATCACCTACATCATCCCGGCCCGCTATTTCGTCGAGATATTGAAAGGGCTTTTCCTGTCCGGCGTGGGTCTGGACGTGCTTTGGCCCCAGATGCTTTTCCTGACCGCCTACGGCCTGCTCGTGCTGAACCTGGCCCGACTGCGCTTCAAGAAGAGGCTGATGTGATGCCGACCTTTTTCATTCGCGTTTGGCATCTGTTCCTCAAGGAGTTCATCCAGACACTGCGGGACCCACGTCTGCGGTTTCTCTTGTTCGTGCCGCCCATGATCCAGCTTTTGGCTTTCGGTTACGCCGCCAACCTGGACATCAAACACATTCCCACCGCGGTCTATGACGAGAGCCGCACACAGCTTTCCCGGGACCTGGCCGACACTTTTTCCGCCTCCGGCTATTTCGACCTGGTGGCCTATGTGAACCGGGCCGAGGAGATGGCGGCTCTGCTGGACAAGGGAACGGTCAAGGCGGCCCTGCATTTCGGGCCGGACCTGGCCCGCCGGGTGGGCGGCGGCAAGCAGGCGCCCATCCAGATCATCGTGGCCGGTACGGACTCGAACACCGCGGCCGTGGTTCAGAACTACAGCGCCCAGATCATCCAGGGCTACAATCAGCGCCTGCTGACACGGCAGATGAACCGCAACCCGGCCCTGGCCGCCATGTTGAACGTCGGCTCGGGCGGGATCATCGAACCGCGGCTCCGTTTTTGGTACAACCCGGACCTGTCCTCGGTCCGCTTTTACGTGCCGGGCATCATCGCCCTGCTCATCCTGATGCTCACCTTGATGCTGACCAGCATGGCCGTGGTCCGGGAAAAGGAGATCGGGACCATGGAACAGATCATGGTCACGCCCATCCATCCGGCCGAGTTCATCCTGGGCAAGACGCTGCCTTTTGCCTTGATCGGATTCGTTCAGGTCGCGCTGGTGACCACGGTCGGGGTCTTCTGGTTCGGCGTGGCCATCCAGGGCAGCCTGGTGCTCTTGGCCTTCTCCCTGATGATCTACGTGCTCTCGGCCCTGGCCATCGGGCTGCTTATCTCGACCATCAGCCGGACCCAACAACAGGCCCTACTGACCACTTTTTTCTTCTTCATGCCGGCCGTGCTTCTGTCCGGTTTCATCTTCCCCATCGCCAACATGCCGCTGGTGGTCCAAGCCTTGACCTATCTGAATCCCCTCCGGTACGGCCTGGTGGTCATTCGGGGCATTTTTCTCAAGGGCGCGGGCCTGGACGTGCTCTGGCACCAACTCCTGGCTCTGCTGATCCTGGGGGTCGGGCTCATGGCCCTGGCCGTCAGCCGGGTGCGCAAGACCCTGGACTAGGTCTCGGCTTGGAAGTTCCTTCCCTGTCATTGCGAGCGAAGCGAAGCAAGCTCATAATAGGTTTATAAATGCGAGATTGCCACGTCGTCACGCCTTGGCCGGCAAAGCCGGCAACGGCGGACTCCTCGCAACGACAGTCGTTCCCCTAGGCATCCGTCAGTCCTTGTCTGGGCTTTGGGCATCTGCTATAAGCCCAAGGGTGGAGGAAGTTTCGGGTGACACAAGCGGCCCAGACGAATGCTCCCAAGAGCACGGACGAGCGCGCCCGGGTGTATCACCGGCTGGCGAGGCGGGTCACCTACGCGGAGTTCGGGGTGGGGCTGGCCTTTCTGCTGGTCCTGCTGGTCACGGGCCTGACCTTCTGGCTCCGGGATCTGGCCGCCGGGATCGGCGGCGGGTGGACGATCGTGCTTCTGGTCTATTTCGTTATTTTAACGCTGGCCTACGAGGTGATCTCGCTGCCCCTGGCCTATTACGGCGGCTTCGCGCTCGAACGCCGCTTCGGCCTGACCAACCAATCCACGCGGGCTTGGGCCTGGGACCTGCTCAAATCCGTGCTGCTCAGCCTGGTGTTGGGTTTGTTCGCCGTGGGGATTTTGTACGGTACGGTGCGGATGGCCGGGGCCGGGTGGTGGCTCGTCTGTGGCGCGGTTTTCACCCTGTGGTTCGTCCTGCTGTCCGGGCTGGCCCCGGTTCTGATTCTGCCCCTGTTCTACAAATTCACCCGGATCGAGGATACGGACCTGTCGTCCGGTCTGACCGACCTCTGCCGCCGGGCCGGAACCAAGATCGCCGGCATCTATCGATGGGAACTGTCCGCCAAGACGCGGCGGGCCAATGCCGCGCTCATGGGCTGGGGCGCCACGCGGCGCGTGGTCCTGGCCGACACGCTCATCGAAAATTTCACGCCGGACGAGGTCGAGACCGTGCTGGCCCACGAACTCGGCCACCAGCGGCTGCATCATCTGTCCATCCTCATGGTCAGCCAGGCCATCCTGGTTTTTGTTGCCTTTTTCGTTGTGGACCGACTGTATCTGACGCTCGGACCCTGGTTTGGTCTGACCTCCCTGGCCGATCCGGCCGGCATGCCTTTGGTGGTGCTGGTCTGTGTACTGGTGGGCGTGATCGCGCTGCCCGGCGTCAATACCCTGTCGCGGAGCCTGGAACGGGCCGCGGACCGTTACGCCCTGGAGCTGACCGATAAAGGCCAGGATTTCCTATCGGCCCTGGAGCGATTGGGCGACCTCAACCTGGCGGAAAAAGAGGTGCCGCCCGTGATCGAGTTCCTGTTTCACTCCCACCCGTCTCTGGCGCGCCGGATCGCGGCCACCCGGGCGTTCCTGGATCAAGGCCAAGGGGGGTAAGCTGGGCCATGCGCTTTCTGGACCGCCTCAAGACCTCCAGGGATTTTCAGGACTACGTGGTCTGGCACGAGGAGATCGCGTCCAAGCCGGCCGCGTATGCCGACCTGGAGCGCCCCCTGCCGGATGCGCTTCAGCGCGCCCTGGAAGACATGGGCGTCGAGCGCCTCTACGCCCACCAGGCCCGGGCCATCGATCTAATCCGGCAGGGCCGGCACGTGGTGACCTCGACCCCCACGGCCAGCGGCAAGAGCATGATCTACAACCTGCCGGTTTTCGAGGCCGCGCTAACCCGGCCCGGAACCAAGGCGCTCTATCTCTTTCCGCTCAAGGCCCTGGAACAGGACCAGCTAAAAACCCTAAACCACCTCAGCCGCCAAGTCTCCGGGGGCAAAATTCGGGCCGCGGTCTATGACGGCGACACCAGCCCGTACAGGCGCAAGAAGCTCAGGGACGATCCGCCCGAGATTTTGATCACCAACCCGGACATGCTGCACTTGTCGCTCCTGGCTTATCACGATTCCTGGGCGGATTTCTGGCCCGGACTGAGCTTCGTGGTCATCGACGAGGTGCACACCTACCGGGGCATTTTCGGCAGCCATTTGGCTCAGATTCTACGGCGGCTGCACCGGTTGATGGATCACTATGGCGCCAAGCCGGTGTTCATCCTGTCCTCGGCCACGATCGGCAACCCGGCCGAGTTCGCCGGCAAGCTGACCGGCCTGCCTTTCGAGGCGGTGACTGAATCCGGGGCGCCGAGCGCGGGCAAGCATTTCCTGTTCATGAACCCGACCTTCACCAGCGCGGCCGTGACCGCGACGCGCATCTTCCTGCGGGCCGTGGGCGACGGGCTGCGGGCCATCGCCTTCACCCCGTCGCGGCGCACCACCGAGCTGATGCACACCTGGGCCCGGCAGATGGCCCCCTCCCTGGCCGGCAAGCTCAGCTCCTACCGGGCCGGGTTCCTGCCCTCGGAACGGCGGGAGATCGAACAGAAACTGGCCTCGGGCGAGCTGCTGGGCGTGATCTCCACCAGCGCCCTGGAACTGGGTCTGGACATCGGCGAGTTGGAGGTCTGCATCCTGATCGGCTATCCGGGCAGCATCATCCGCACCTGGCAGCGGGGCGGCCGGGTGGGGCGGACCGACCGGGAATCGGCCGTGATTCTGTTGGCCCAGCCCGACGCCCTGGATCAGTATTTCATGCGGCACCCCCAGGATTTTTTCGGCCGGGGGTTCGAACCGGCCGTGCTGGACCCGGACAACGAGCCGGTCATGCTGGCCCATCTACCCTGCGCCGCGGCCGAGATGCCGCTTGAAAGCCGGGACCCGTATTTCACGCCAGACGCCCGCCCGACGCTCATGGATCGGGCCTGCCAGGAAGGCCGGCTGCTTCGCACGGCCGAGGGCGGCGAATACTTTCCCGCCCGCCGGCGGCCGCACCGGGAAGTGGACATCCGCACGCCCGGCGAGGGCTATACCATTGTCAGCCTGGACAAGGGCCAGGTCATCGGCGCGGCGGATTCGCATCGGGTCTTTCGAGAGTGCCATCCCGGCGCGGTCTATTACCATCGGGCCGAGACCTGGGTCATCACCGAGTTGGACCTGGAGCGACGCAACGCCCGTGCCCGGCGCATGGACGTGGACTATTACACCCGGTCCCAGGTCGAGAAGGAGACGGAAATCCTGGAGGTGCTCCAGGTCAAACCCGTGGCCAACTGCCTGGCCAAGCTAGGCCGGCTGCGGGTCCGCGAGCGGGTGGTCGGCTACGAGAAGCGGCTCATCCGCGGCCAGGAACTCGTCGGCTCGTACCCGCTCGACCTGCCGGAAATGGTCTTCGAGACCGAGGGGCTGTGGTTCGAGTTCGAGGATTTCGTGCCGGCCTCCCTGGATCAGGGCCAACACTACATGGGCGGGATTCACGCGGTCGAGCACGCGGCCATCGGCCTTTTCCCGCTCGTGGCCTTGTGCGACCGGGACGACATGGGCGGCATTTCCTACCCCCTGCACCCGGAACTGGGCAAGGGCGCGGTCTTTATCTACGACGGTTATTCCGGCGGTGTGGGTTTGTCCCGAGGCGGATTCGAGGTGCTCGAAACCTTGCTGGAAAAAACCCTGGACCTGATCGCCTCCTGCGAGTGCGAGGCCGGCTGTCCGTCCTGCATCCATTCCCCCAAGTGCGGCAACGGCAACAAGCCTCTGGACAAGGCGGCCGCGATCCGGGTGCTGGAAGTGCTCTTGGGCAAGCGGCCCCTGCCCTCGGCCGGCGGACCGAGCGCCGAAGGCCCGGACCTGGCCATGGACGTGGGCTGGACCAAGCCGGCCGAGCCGCCTCCTTTGCGCCTCGTGGTCTTTGATCTGGAAACGAAACGGTCCGCGGCCGAAGTGGGGGGCTGGAACAAGGCCCACCTCATGGGCCTGGCCGCGGGCGTGGTCTATGACGTGGTGGAGGACAGGTACCACGTCTATGAAGAGGGGCAAGTGAAAGCCCTGGTGGATCGGCTCCTTCAGGCCGACCTGGTCATCGGTTTCAATCAGATGCGGTTCGACTATCCGGTGCTGTCCGCCTATACCACCCAGGACCTGCGCGTTCGGCCCAACCTGGACCTGCTTCAGGAAATCTATACCGTTCTCGGACGCCGCGTGTCCTTGAACCATCTGGGCCAGGCCACGCTGAGCCGCGAAAAGACGGCCAACGGCCTGGCCTCGCTCGAATGGGTCAAACAGGGCCGGCTGGATCTGGTCAAGGCCTACTGTCAGGAGGACGTGCGGCTGACGTTCGACCTGTTCGCCTTTGCCCGGGACAACGGCTATCTGTTGTTCGAGGACAAGGAGGGCCGGAAGCTGCGCGTCCCGTTGGACGTGCGGCCGGAAAGGTTTTTGCCCCAGTCCGAGCGCCGCGCGGGCTGAGCGCGGATCGACAATTAGGAAAGAAGGGAACGACGATGGACCCGAAAGTGAACCAGGCCCTGCACGGGGCGGTGCAGAAGGAGGCCTTTGCCCGGCTATTGAACTTGGAATTGGTCGAGCTTGAGCAAGGGTTTTCCGCGGTGGAGATGACCTACGATCCGGAGGTGATGAACAACATCTTCGGCATGGCCCACGGCGGGGCGGTCTTCGCCTTGATCGACGAGGCCTTCGAGACCGCTTGCAACTCCCACGGCACCGTGGCCGTGGCCTTGAACCTGAACATCACCTATATCGCCAGCCCCCAGCCAGGGAGCCGGCTCCGGGCCGAGGCCCGGGAAATCAGCCGCACGCGCCGCACCGGCACCTATGACATCCGGGTCACGGACGGGGACGGCCGGCTGCTGGCTGTCTGCCAGTCCATCTGCTATCGTAAGGACGACCCGCTGCCGTTTCTTGCCGACTAGTTTACCTTGACCTTACGCGCGCCTCGGGGCGGCTTTTTTTCCTTTTCGTCCAGCGTGGCCAAGCCGGCTTCAATGAACGATTTCACGGCCAGGAGCATTTCCCGCCGCGCGTTCTTCAGATGCTGGATCGTCTCGGAGTCCTTGGCCCGGTTCATCATCTCGCAGATTGGGCAGGTCAAGGGTTCTTCACTCTTTTGAGGCATGTTCGTTACCTCCGAAGTAGAGCCGCAGAGCCCGATCCTTGAGTTCGGCCTGGCCGAGGTCCTGCTTGGCCAGAGCCCGGGGCAGGATCAGGTTGCGTTTGAAGTTTTTATATTTAATGACCACCTCGTCGCCGTTGACCCAGGTTTCAAGGTCCTCGCGCGAGGCAAAGGGCATGGGAATCTCCATGACGTAGCTGCCATTTTCGTGGACGATGCGCACGGGCTTCCCCTGGTAAAAAATCCCGGCGGGGTCCTGGTCCCCGTACATGACGCCGGCCATCTCGCTCAGCAGAGGCGGGCCCACGATCTCCTGGTCCCAGAGCGGGGCGGTCAGGATGGGCAGGGGGGCGAAGGATTCCCGAACCAGGGTCATGTGCTGGGCCTGGATTTCCTTCCACTTGCTATAGTAGGGGTCCACGACCTCCTCGGGCAGGAGGCGGTTGACCACCACGGCGTCGATGCCGAAATCGAAGAGGCTGAGGAAGGTGTAGGCGCGTTGGGCCTCCTTGATGACCATCTTTTCCGGATTGAGCACCATGCGGATCGAGGTTTTGTCCCGGTCCACCAGGAGTTCCTTGACCCCTAGAATCTGCTTGTACAACAGCTCGACGCTGTCATACACCGCCTCGCTGGGCAGCGGCGCGTCGATCAGCCTTTGAGCCACGGGCCTGACGGCGCGGATCACGACCCGTTCGATATGGAAGATTTTTTCCATGTACCAGCGGGCGATGTCCGGGATGGCCAGCAGCCGGGCCGTGTCGGCCGTGGGGGCGCAGTCCACGATGACCACGTCGAACCGGGGGTCGTGGGCGTAATGCTTGACCGAAAGCAGGGAGAAAATTTCCTCCATGCCGGGCATGACGGCCAGTTCGTCGGCCACGATGGAGTTGATGCCCCGGGAGCGCATGAACTGGGTCAGGAAACTGTGGATGGCCCCCCAATGCCGGCTGATCTGCTCGTTGATGTCAATCTCCATGCCCCACAGCCGGTCGGCGATGGGCGTGGGATCGGAGCCGATGGGCAGGTCAAAGGAGTCGGACAGGCTGTGGGCCGCGTCCGTGCTCATGATCAGCGTGCCGTGGCCGTAAGCGGCCGAGCGCACGGCCGTGGCCGCCGAGACCGAGGTCTTGCCCACCCCGCCTTTGCCGGTGAAGAGGATGATGCGCGTGTCGGTGGGCGGCGCGATCGGTTCTTCGTTTTTTTTCTTTTTTCGGGCCATGGGTTCTCCTTGTCCGGCAACGGGCCGGACCGGCCTTGTCATCTCCAGTCCGTCGCTTTATAGTACCATATCTTCGTCATTGGAGAAAGAATGTGCCTGAGCCGTCGTACCTTTCTTCGCACCGCAGCGGCCTTTTGGACAAGCGGATCGTTCAGGCCCGGGAGATGTTGGAAAGCTGCCGGGTCTGTCCCCGGCGCTGCGGCGTGAACCGGCTGGCCGGCGAGGTCGGGGTCTGTCAAACCGGGGCCAACGCCTGGGTGTCCAGTATCGTCCCGCATTTCGGCGAGGAGAGTCCCCTGGTGGGCAGCCATGGTTCGGGCACCATCTTCTTCACCCATTGCAACCTGCTCTGCGCCTTCTGCCAGAACTGGGACATCAGTCACGAAGGGGAAGGGCAGGGCGTCAGTTCCGAGATTCTGGCCGATCTGATGATGCGCCTGGTCCGGGAGGGGTGCCACAACATCAACTTTGTCACGCCCTCCCATGTGGTTCCCCAGATTCTCGAAGCCCTGCCCCAGGCCATCCGGGCCGGTTTGAAGGCGCCCCTGGTGTACAACTCCGGCGGGTACGACGCGTTGGAGACCCTGCGCTTGTTGGACGGCGTGATCGATATTTACATGCCGGATTTCAAGTTCTGGGACAATGCCGTGGCCGAAAAATACTGCGGCGTGAGCGACTACCGCGAACGGGCCATGGAAGCCGTCCTAGAGATGCACCGGCAGGTGGGCGATTTGACCCTGGACGAGCGGGGCATCGCCACTCGCGGGCTGCTCGTTCGGCATCTGGTCATGCCTCACGGTCTGGCCGGCACCGAGGACATCTGCCGGTTCCTGGCCGAACAGGTCTCGCCCGAGACCTACATCAACGTCATGGGCCAGTACCGCCCCTGCGGCCGGGCGCACGAATTCCCGGAACTCAGCCGGCCGCTTTCCGACGCCGAACTGGAGGAAGCCAAACAGAAGGCCCGCCGGGCCGGGCTGCATCGCCTGGACGAACGCCGCCGGGTTTTCGTGCTCTCACCTTGAGTTTTCTTTAAAAACAACAATACGCATCCGCCCCGTCCGCTTTCATTTTGAGAGCAAAGGGGTGATATTTGGTCAATTTCGCGCCCAGCTTTGGCGTTTTTAACGTCAAGGTGGCGAAGGTGGCCGCATCCTGGTGGACGTCTCTGGGGATTTGTTTTATAAGAAATTAAAAATATTACTTTTTTTGATTGGCATTGTTTCTGCTTTATATACCGGCAAAACCCAGGGGCTACTTACCGGTCGGTAATATTCTGCTTGACATCGGCCCGCAACCGTGGTAGGCCTCACAGGCTTGGGGCGCGGAGGAGAGCGAGACATGAATGCCGAAAGCCTGCCAGACCAAAGCCAGCCCGATCTCCGTTCAAAACTTCTGGAAGCGGCCATTGGTTTGTTCGCCGAAAAAGGATATGGCAACACCTCGGTTCGGGAGATCGTGGGAGAGGTGGGTGTAACCAAACCGGTCCTGTATTACTACTTTGAAAGTAAGGAGGGCCTCTTCCACGCCATTGTGGAGCATGCCGAGCAACGGGAAGCGAATCTCCTGGCCGAGGCGCTGGAATCGGATGCGGACTTCGTGGAACGGCTGGCCATGCTGTACGAGAAAATGCACCAAGGGATCGTCGAAAATGGAGATTTATTCAAGTTGCTGCATTCCGAGTTTTGGATGCCGCTCACGGGTTCTCCAAAGTTTGATCGCAACCGATCGCGCACCTTGCTCGTGGACGCGGTCAAGGTTATTTTCCAGGAGGCGTACCGTCGGGGGGAAGTGATCGAGGCCGACGAAGACGCCGTGGGATATCTTTTTATGAGCCTTCTCGGGCTGGCGTTTGTGCAGCAGTTGTCTCCTTTTGAGGAAATGCCGGCCGATATGCCCCAGCGGGTGCTGCGTTTGGCCCTTCAGGGATTACAAAAAAGGAACAGGGATTAGGTATGAAGACCCAAGTCTTGCGATACGGATTACTCATTCTCGCGCTGCTGGCTTTCGTTCCGCTCTCCGGCTGCGGGTCTCCCAATGGCAACGCCCAGGCGAACACCGACCACGGCGCCGTCACCAAAACGGTTCTGCCCATGAATAAAGTCACCAAGGTTCGGGTGGTGACCGTGGAGCCCACGGTGATGCGGGATGTGCTGCTCGCGCCCGGTTCGGTGCTGCCCTGGCAGGACGTGCGGGTCAGCGCCAGCATGGCCGGAAACGTTGAATGGATCGGCCCGGAAGAGGGACAGACCGTGGCCAAGGACGACCTGATCGCCAAAATCAACGTCTCGGCCCTGAAGGCGGCCTTGGAACAGGCCGAGGCGGGATTCAAGCTCACGGACGAACTGTATCAGCGGCGCCAGACCCTATTTCAGAAAAAGATTATCTCCCGGGAGGTGCTGGACCAGGCCCGGACCGAGCGTACGGTTGCTGAAGGGAAGCTGCGTCAGATTCGGGTTCAATACGAGGAGGGATTCGTCCACGCTCCGATCAACGGCAAGGTGAACAAGCGCTACGTGGATCGAGGTGAATTCGTCGGGCCGGGCACGCCCATGTTCGACCTGGTGGACATTCGTCGGATGAAGATCGAGGTGAACGTACCCGAGTTGGACGTCCAGTACCTGAAAGTCGGTCAGAAGGCCCTCGTGCGCGTGGACGCCTTCCAGGGCCGTCTTCTCACGGGCGTGGTCCGTTTCGTGGCCTATGCCGCCGACCCGGCCACCAAGACCTTCCGCGTGACCGTGGCCATTGAGAACGCCCGGCAGGACCTCCGGGCCGGCATGATCGCCCGGGTGGGATTGCTGAAACGGGAAGTGCCCGACGCCCTGTCCGTGCCCCTGTCGGCCATTGTGGACAAAAACGGCGAGCGGCTGATTTTCGTGGAGGAGGACGGCGTGGCCCATGCCCGCAGGATCAGCATCGGCGTCATCGAGCAGGATCGGGTGCAGATCACCGACGGCCTGAAGGCGGGCGAGAAGCTGATCGTGGTCGGTCAGTCCACCTTGGAGGAAGGGGTAAAGGTACAGGTCCAATGATCGTCAACCGGGTCGCCCTTGAACGACAATCCACGGTCCTCCTGCTCCTGGTGCTGATCGTCCTGACCGGGCTGTACAGCTACCTGACCCTGCCGCGGGAATCCTTCCCGGATATCGAGATTCCCTATGTCTTCATCACCACCGCCTATGAGGGCGTGGCTCCCTCGGACATGGAGTCGCTGGTCACCGTCCCCATCGAGCGCGAACTCAAGGGGCTGAAGAACGTAAAGCAGATCCGATCGACCTCGTCCGAAGGCCTGTCCACCGTGGCCGTGGAATTTCTGCCGGGCGTGAACATGGACGACGCCCTGCAACGGGTGCGCGACAAAGTCAACCAGGCCAAGCCCGACCTGCCGAACGATCTGCCCGCCGATCCCTATATCAAGGAGATTGCCTTTTCCGACATCCCGGTCATGCGAGTCAGTTTGTCCGGGCCGTTCTCCCTCAGGCGCCTCAAAGCCATCGCCGACGACATAACCGACCAGATCGAATCCGTGAAGGGGGTGTTGGAGGCCGAGCTTTCCGGCGGATTGGACCGGGAGATTCACGTCGAATTCGACCTGGATCGGGTGGCGGCCTACAACGTACCCTTTTCCACGCTGGTGACCGCGGTGCAGCGCAGCAACGTGAACATGCCCGGCGGGAGCATGGACATCGGGGCCTCCAATTTTACGGTGCGTATTCCCGAGGATTTCAAGGACCCCGCCGAGATTTTTTCCATCGTCGCCTTTGTGCGTAATGGAAACCCCGTTTATCTGCGCGACCTGGCCTATATCCGGGACAGCTACAAGGACCCCGTGACCCGGGCCCGCATCAACGGGCAGCCCAGCGTCAGCCTGGCCGTGATGAAACGCACGGGTGAGAACATCATCGAGGTCAGCGACAGCGTACGGGCGGTCATCGAGGACATGAGGCCCATTCTGCCGCCGACCTTGAAGATCGACATCACCTCGGACATGGCCGACGAGATTCGACTGCTGGTTTCGGACCTGGAGAACAACATCCTCTCCGGTCTCCTGTTGGTGTTGGTCGTCATCTTCATTTTTATCGGCGGCCGGTCCGCGATCATGATTTCGCTGGCCATTCCTTTCTCCATGCTCATCACCTTCGCCATGTTGTCCGGGCTGGGGGTGTCGCTCAACATGGTCGTCCTGTTCTCCCTGATCCTGGCCCTGGGCATGCTGGTGGACAACGCCATCGTCATTGTGGAGAACATCTATCGGCACATGCAGGAAGGGGAGCCTCGGGGGGAGGCTGCCCTGAACGCGACCAACGAGGTGGCCTGGCCGGTCATCACCTCGACTCTGACCACGCTGGGCGCCTTTTTCCCGCTGCTCTTTTTCCCGGGGATCATGGGCGAATTCATGAAGTACCTGCCCATCACCCTGATCCTGGCCCTGTCCGCGTCCCTGTTCGTGGCCCTGGTCATCAATCCGGTGCTTTCGGCCCGGTTCCAATCCGTTCGGTCCACGGTGCACGCCGATTTCACGGATCGCCCGGCCTTGGTCATCCGCATGTACCTTTGGCTGCTGCGGCGGGCGCTCAAACACCGTCTGATCACGGTGGCCCTGGCTTTTATCATATTGATTCTGGCCATCTTCGCCTACGGCCGCTTCGGCAAGGGCACGGAGTTCTTCCCCACGATCGAACCGTCCGGCGGCTACGTCTATCTCAAGGCGCCGGTGGGCACGAGCCTGGACGCTTCGGACGAACTCGTCAAACAGGTCGAAAAGGTCGTCTCTGAGTATAAGGACATCAAGTACGTGATCGCCAATGTGGGTTCGGAGGGGAGCAATCCTTTCAGCCAGGGCGGCAGCGGGACCCACATCAACCGCGTGGTCATGGACTTCAAGGACTTCTACGACCGATCCAGACCCTCCAGCGGAATCATCACCGAACTCCGACAGCGAATCACGGGCATGATCAGCGGGGCCGAGGTTCAAGTGCGGGAAGAGGAGCATGGTCCGCCGACCGGCGCGGCCTTTAACCTCGAACTGTACGGTTCGGACATTGAACGGCTGGGCGTGCTGGCCCGGGAAGTGAAAAAGTTCGTCGAGCATGTCCCCGGTCTGGTCGATCTGCGGGATACCTTCGTGGAAGGCCGGCCCGAATTGCGGATACGCGTGGACAAGGAAAAGGCGGCCCTTTTGGGGCTGGACACCATGACCATCGCCTACATCGTCAAAGCGGCGGTCAACGGCGTCAAGGTGGGGACGTTCCGGCAGGGTCAGGACGAATACGACATCATGGCCCGTCTTCCGGAAAAGGACCGGCAGTCCATCGAGAGCCTGAAGCGGATCACCATCTCCGGTCCCCGGGGCGAACCCATCCCCTTGACCTCGGTGGCGGGCATTACCATGACCAGCGGCCTGGGCGCCGTCAACCACCTCGACCAGAAACGGGTGGTGACCGTGGAAGGCGACACCAGCGGCCGGCTGAGCAACGACGTCATCAAGGATGCCAAGGCCAGGCTGGCCAAATTCCCCTGGCCGGTCGGGTATTCCTATGCTTTCACCGGCGAACAGGAGGAGCAGCAGGAGACCATGGCCTTTTTGATCAAGGCCTTTGTCGCCGCGATTTTCATCATCTTCCTGATCCTGGTCTCCCAGTTCAACTCGCTGATCACCCCCTTTATCGTGCTCACGTCCGTGATTTTGTCCTTGATCGGCGTTTTCCTGGGCCTGATCATCACGGGCAAGCCCTTTAGCATCACCATGACCGGCGTGGGCGTGATCAGTCTGGCGGGCGTGGTGGTCAACAACGCCATCGTGCTCATCGATTATTACAATCAGTTGCTCAAGCGCGGGTTCAATGTGCAGGAGGCTTTGGAGCGGGCCGGCGCCGTCCGGTTCCGGCCGGTGATGCTGACCGCCATCACCACCATTCTCGGCCTGTTGCCCATGGCCGTGGGGGTGAGCATCAATTTCAGGAAATTCGAGCTGGTGCTCGGCGGGGAAAGCGTGGAGATGTGGAGTTCCATGGCCACGGCCGTGATTTTCGGACTGAGCGTGGCCACGTTGCTGACCCTGATCGTGGTTCCGACTTTATGTTCCCTGGCCGCGAGTGTTCAGAGGCGGCGCGCGGAACGGGAGATCGCTTAGAACCGCGAGCCTTTTTGGCCGAATCCTAAGGCCGGCCGGTCCTCTTCTTCGGGATCGGCCGGTCTTTTGTTTGGGAACCGCCCGGCTCGGAGCGATCGGCGGCGCTTTTCAAGGCCGCGACTTCTCCCGAAGTCAAAGCCCGAATCGCACCGCTGGGCAGGGAGCCCAAGCGGAGCGGACCGAAGCGCACCCGTTTCAGCTTTTTCACGGGATGGCCCACGGCCGAGCACATGCGCTTGACCTGGCGATGACGGCCCTCGGTCAGGGTCAGGCGCAGCCAGGCCCCGTCCCGGTCCGTTTTTTCCATCGTCACCTCGGCCGGATTGACCGGCCGGTCTCCCAGAACGATCACGCCGCCGCTCAGCCGGTCCAGGGTCTCGGGGGAGGGCCGGCCGCTGACCTTGGCCCGATAGGTCTTGGGCACGTGGTAGCGGGGGTGCATCAGCCGGGCCGACAGGTCGCCGTCGTTGGTCAAGAGGAGCAAACCCTCGGTGTCCGCGTCCAATCGGCCCACCGGAAAGACGCGGTCCTCGATGCCCTTTAGAAAGGCGGTGATGGTGGGCCGGCCAAAGGGGTCCTTGAGCGTGGTCAGAAAACCGGCCGGTTTGTTCAGAAGATAATAGACCGGCTGTTCCAGGCGCAACGGGCGGTCGTCCACCCGGATTTCGTCCGTGTCCGGGTCGGCCTGGACTCCCAACTGATCCGCGACCTGGCCGTTCACGGTCACCCGGCCTTCCCGGATGACCCGCTCCGCGGCCCGCCGGGAAGCCACGCCGGCCTGGGCCAGTATTTTTTGCAGGCGCATGCGCATAAGCGTTGGGATTCAAACCGGCCGTGCGGGCGGCTAAAAGAGAAGTTCTTCCTCTTCGCCCATGCCCAGGGTGTCCATTTCTTCCAGGGTGGGCAGGGCCTCCAAGCTGGGCAGGCCAAAGACTTCGAGGAATTTTTTGGTCGTGCCGTAGAGAATGGGCCGGCCCGGCAGGTCCTGGCGACCCATGATGCGGATGAGGTCCCGTTCGAGCAGGGTCTTGATCGTGCCGGCCACGTCCACGCCGCGCGTCTTTTCGATCTCGGCCCTGAGGATGGGCTGACGATAGGCGATCATGGCCAGGGTTTCGAGCGCGGCCCGGGACAGCCGGGTCGGCGGCTTTTGCTTGAGCATGAGGATATACGACGAGAGTTCGGGCCGGCTGCGGAACTGGTAGCCGCCGGCCACGTTTTTCAGCACAAAGGCCCGCCCCATCTCCTCGTACTCGGCTTCGAGTTCGTCCAAGACCTTTTGCACCCGCTCCTTGGGCGTGCCCTCGGTCACCTGGGCGATGCGCTCCGCGGTCAAGGGGGCGTCGGCCACGAAGAGCAATCCCTCGATTATGGTCTTCAGACTGATGCTCATGGGGCCGGATCCTCGTTCTCGGGGTCGCCGGCTTCCGATTCAACCGCCTCGGACACGGGTCCGTTCAGGCCGGCTAACGGGATGATCGGGGGCCGGCCTTCCAGATAAAAGACGTGAATCCGGGACGTGGCCGGGTCCTGGAACAACCGGAGCACGCCCACCCGGGCCAGTTCGAGCAGGGCCAGGAAGGTCAGGATGAGTTCGGCGCGGGACCGGTCCTGGGCGAAAAGCTCCTCGAATTCGGCCTTGACCGATTTTTTGAGCATGTTGATGATTTCGCGGATGCGATCCTCGATGTTGCGGGTTTCCAGGACGATTTCCAGGCCGCCCGCGGTTTCGATCCGGGTGAGCAGCCGACGGAAGGAATCCATGAGTTCGAACAGGCTGACCGGGACGAGCTGTTCCTCGTCCTCGATCCCCAGTTCGGAGAGCGCGGTGGTTCGGGAAAAGACGTCGCGGTCCAGGATTTCGCGGCCGGCCAGGATTTCGGCCGCGTCTTTGAGCTTCATGTGTTCGAGCAGCGGGCGGATCAGGGCCAGACGCGGGTCCTCCCCGCCTTCCTCTTCGCTTTCCAGCACGGGCAGCAGCATGCGGGACTTGATCTGGATCAGGGTGGCGGCCATGAGCAGGAATTCGCCGGCCACCTCGATGCTGAAGGCTTCCATGACCTTCAGGTAATCGAGGTACTGGTCGGTGATGCTGGCGATGGGGATGTCATAGATATCGACCTCGTTTTTCTTGATCAGGTGCAGCAGGAGGTCCAGCGGCCCCTCGTAGATTTCCAGCTTGATCGACAGCCCCATAGGCGAAAGTCTCCGTCCCGTGCGCCTCCGGCGGCTCAGTACCCTAAGAGCAACAACGCGGCCATGGCTTGAATAACGGGAAAGACAACTTTAGCCACCACACCGGTGAAAATCAAGACCAAAAGCAGAATGAACCCATAGGGCTTGAGTTGTTCGTAGCGGATGGCCAGGTCCCGGGGCAGGATGCCCAGGACGATGTTGCCCCCGTCCAGAGGCGGCACGGGCAGGATGTTGAAGACGGCCAGCCCTAGGTTGATATACACGCCGTAGCGGGCGATGAGCAGCAGCGGCACGGAGATGGCCCTCGGCGCGGCGCCCAGCAAGAAACGGTCGGCCAAGTGAAAGAGCGCGGCGAAGCCGATGGCCAAAAGCACGTTGGCCGCTGGTCCGGCCGCGGCCACCCAGATCATGTCCTGGCGCGGATTGCGCAGGTTGGCCGGGTTGACCGGAACCGGCTTGGCCCAGCCCACCATGCGGGTGATGACAAAGGCCAGGGTGCCGAACAGGTCGAGGTGCTTGATCGGGTTGAGGGTCAGTCTTCCGGCCAGCTTGGCCGTGGGGTCTCCCAAACGGTAGGCGACCCAGCCGTGGGCCACCTCGTGCACGGTCACGGCCAAAAGAACCGGCACGGCCAGAATGGAAATGGTCAACAGAAATTCGTTCACGCGTTTTTTCCTTTGGGCGGCTTGGTTTCGGACAGGGGAAGGTAGCGCCGCCGAATGTATTCTTTCTCTTCCTCCAGGGAACAAACTTCGCCGTTGAGGCGGGCCTGAAGGAGATCGTCCAACATGACCTTGAAGCTCGGGCCCGGGGTGAAACCCAGGGCGATGAGGTCCGTGCCGGAGAGTTCGGTCCGAACGTCCTTGAGCTTGGTGAAGTAGCTCGAAACGGCCCGGCGGGTGCTCTCCCGCGTGGTCTTGGCCATGAGAAAGAGAATGGGCTCGGTCGGCAGGGAGTGCAGCAGGTTGTAGATGCGGCCCGGCGTCTGGTTCTCCGGCCGATACAAGGCCCGCAGGGTGCGGTCGATGCCGGGTTTGCCCTCGATGAGCCGCTGATGCATTTGTCGCGGCAGCATCAGCCGGCGGCTGACGCGGCGCAGGCTGTCCAGATGCAGCCCGTCGATGAGTCCCAGGAAATAGAGCATCCAGGCCTGGTAGTTTTCCCCGAAGTAGGTCAGGTCGAACCAGTCCCGGACCTGCTTGATGCGTTTGAACAGGTCTGTCTTGGACCGGGTGATTTTTAGGTCCGGGGAGATGAATTTGAGCAGATCGAATTCGGCCATGCGATGAATGGCCGGGGCCGGGTCCTCTTCCTCCAGGATCAGTTTCAATTCGCCGAAGAGCCGGTTCCCGGAAAGTTTTTGAAAAAAGTTGTGCCGCACCGCGTTGTGGATCAGGTTGGTGGTCAGCTTGTCGATTTTGAACCCGAAGCGCTGCTCGAAGCGAATGGCCCGGAAGACCCGGGTGGGATCTTCGACAAAACTAAGGTTGTGCAGAACGCGGATGAACCCGTTCTTGATGTCGGTCACCCCCCGGAAATAGTCCACCAGGAGCCCGAAGTTCGGCTCGTTCAGGTGCACGGCCAGGGTGTTGATCGAAAAATCACGACGGTAGAGGTCCATGCGCAACGAACCGGCCTGGACCACGGGCAGGGCGGCCGGGCTTTCGTAATACTCCAGCCGCGAGGTGACCACGTCCACTTTGAAACCGTCCGGGAAGATCAGCACGGCCGTGTTGAATTTCCGGTGGTATCGCGCCCGCACGGCGGGGTGCTCCCGGACGAACACCCGGGCGAACTGGATGCCGTCGCCCTCGATGACCACGTCGATGTCCAGATTGTCTTGGCGGGTGAACAGGTCGCGGATGAACCCGCCCACGGCATAGGCCGCGAAACCCAAGCGGTCGGCCGTCTGGCCCAGCTCGATAAGCAGATCGATGATGCGGCGCGGAAGGCGTTCGCGCATCAGGCTCTCGATGTTCTTCAGCCGGCCGTGGGGCGTTTCGTCCCCGTTGGCGCCCGCCTGTCCGGCCACGTCGGTTTCGCTGGCCAGGATGTTGAGCAGGTCGGTGCGGGTGATGACGCCCAGGGTCCGGTCCTTGTCCACCACGGGCAAAACCCGCAGCTTGCGCTCCACGATGTGGTGCAGAATTTCGGCGAAGGTGGCCAAGGGTCCCACGGTGTCCACCTCGGTGGTCATGAATTCGCTCACCGGCAGGTCCACCAGGCCGTGGAACAGGGCCTTGGCCACGTTCTGGCGGGAGATGAATCCCAGGACCGGTCCGTTCTCCTCCAGGACCAGGATGACGTTGATGTCATATCGCGTGAATAGCTCCCGCGCCTGTTGCAGCGTACCGTCCGGCGGAATGGAAATGACCGGAAAGGCCATGATGTCCCGAGCCCGCCGAAGGGGCTGCACCTTTTGCCCGAGGCTGGCCAGCAGACGGTCGCTCACCTGACTGAGGGTCTGGTCCTTGATGCTGGCCGAGGCGGCCGAGGCGTGTCCGCCGCCGCCCAGCGGCCGCAGCACGGCGGCCACGTCCACCTCGCGCACGCGGCTGCGGCCCACCAGATAGATGCGGTCCTCCATCTGGGCCAGGGCGAAGAGCACGGGGATGTTCTTGATGTCCATGAGCTTGTGGACCAGGACGGCGAAGTCGCCCACGTAGTGGTCGGTCTGGACCTGCACTTGGGCCACGTCCACGCCGTTGACGTTGCTTTTGGTCAGGGCCTGGATCATCTCGTTGAGCAGGGCCACCTGCTCCGAACTCATCTCCCGGGTGATCATCTCGGACACGGTGTTCAGATTGGCCCCCTGTTCGAGCAGGTAGGCGGCGGCCCGGTAATCCCGGGGCGTGGCGCTGACAAAGGTAAGCGAGCCGGTGTCTTCGTGGATGCCCAGGGCCAGGAGCGTGGCCTCGTCCGGGGTGAGGCTGAGGCCCTTGGCCTTCAGAATCTCGATCATGATCGTGGCACAGGCGCCCACCAGGGACACCACCTCCACCTCGCCGTGCAGATCGTCCTCGGTGGCCGGATGATGATCGTAAATGTGGACGGACAGGTTCTTGTTTTTGAGCAGGTCCTTGAATTGGCCGATCCGTCCGGCCTGGCGGGTATCGACCAGGATGAGCCGGCCGACCTTGTTAAAATCCACTTCCTTGAGTTTGGCGAAGCTGAAGAGATAGAGGGTGGACTGGAGAAAGAAGTTGCGCAGGTTCTGCTCCTGGGAACCGGGAAAAACCATCAGGGCCTTGGGGTAGAGCTTGCTCACCGCCACCATGGAGGCCAGCGCGTCGAAGTCGGCGTTGGCATGGGTGGTGATGACTTCGATCTTGCCCTCGGGGAGGGAGGCGATGTGGGGGATGATGATCTCGTCCGATGACACGGGTTCGTCTTTCCTCAGGCCCTGGGATGATGGTCCTGGTGCACCCGGCGCAGCCGTTCCCGGGTGACATGGGTGTAAATCTGCGTGGTGGAGATGTCGGCGTGCCCCAGCATCATCTGCACGACCCGCAGGTCCGCTCCGTGTTCCAGCAAATGCGTGGCAAAGGAGTGGCGGAGCACGTGGGGGCTGATCTCCTTGGCGATGCCCGCGGCCTGGGCATAGGTTTTGATCCGTTTCCAGAAGTACTGCCGGGAGATTTTTTTTCCTCGCCGGCTGACAAAGAGGCTGGGGCTGGTCCGGGCCTTGATCAGGCGGGGCCGGCCCTCCGAGAGATACCGCCGGATCCAGTCCCGGGCCTCTTCGCCCAGGGGCACCAGCCGCTCCTTGTTGCCCTTGCCCACGGCGCGTACGTACCCGGCCTCCAGGTTCACCCGGGCCGTTTCCAGGGAGACGAGTTCGGAAACGCGTAGGCCCGTGGCGTACATGACTTCGAGCATGGCCCGGTCCCGCAGGCCCCCGATGTCCTCGGGGTTCGGGGCCGCGAGCAAGGCCTCCACCTCGCCCAGGTTCAAGACGTGGGGCAGGGCGGCCATGGTCTTGGGTGTCTCGATGTCGCCGGCCGGGTTTTCCGAAATCATTTCCTCCTGGGCCAGAAACCGGAAAAATCCTTTCAGGGAGGAAAGAATCCGCGCCCGGCTGCGGGCGGCCAAATGGGCCCGGTCCAGGGAAAGCAGGAAGCCCAGCAGGGTGGAGCGGCTCACGCCGGCCAGCGGGAGGGAGCTTTCCCGGGCCAAAAAATCCAAAAAGCGCTGGATGTCCCGGCCGTAGGCCTCGATCGTGTTCACGGCCAGGCCGCGCTCCACGCGCAAATGGTCCAAATAAAGGTCCATGGCCTGTTGCGGATCGGTCATGGGGTCTCCGGCGAAAAAAGGAGGGCCGCCCCTCCTTTGAGTGAATGCGAACGCCCGCTCGCGGTGCGTCTCCTTGCCAGCCCCGCCTGGAGCAAGGCCTTTGGTCGGCGACGCCGGCTCGTTATTCCTTGGAAAAGAATATCTCGGCCCAGGAGGCTTCCGCCTTGGACTCTGTATGCTGCGAGTTGATGTAAATGCCCACACCTCCCACGCGCGGCGGCTCCGCGCCGAACAACCGCTTGTAATCCTCGTACACGTTCCGTTTTTCCATGTACCACGTGTCTAGCGCGTCCTTACGGTCTCGCAGGATCATGACCTGCAGCTTGCTCCAACTCGGCGACTCCCCGGTGGCGCCTTTGGGCGGCAGATTATCCCAGTAGTAGCCCACGGACTCCGTGCTCAGGCGGGTCCAACCACGGGGAAAGGCCACGTAGATCTGCGCGGCCTGGTCGTCGGTTTTCTTGGACCGGAAGTCCCCGCCCGTGGGCAGCACCGTCACCCGCCAGCGCCAGTTGAGATACGGGTACTCCTTGAGGTCAAAGTCCATCTCCTTGGCGTAGCCGAACGAGCTGTTATCCGATTTGAGCCGGAGGGCCACGAACCCTTCTTGCTTTTCCAGCTTGAAATCGGGCTCGCCTTTCTTTTTTTGCACCTCCCAGTCGGTCAGCGGGTCATCGAGGCGAAAGCAGGAGACAATGAGTTTTCCGGGCGTGTCGTCGCAGGCCCAGGTTGAGGCCATGAAAGCTAATATCGCGCCCAGCGGCAAGAGCAGGAGAAGCCAACCGCGCCGGGCGACAAATTTTTTCACGTCAGGCAAGGTAGATACGTGCCTCCTGATGGGGTTATTATACCCCGTAGGTTGGGGAAAAGGGAAGGGCTTTCCAGCGGAACGGTCAGGGAAATCGGGCGGGCAAGCCCTGCCCGAGGAGGCCGCGCGACCGCCTCGGGCGCGGAGGAAGGCAAGGGGCGACTCGGGTCGCCCCCTTCATCGCTTGTTATCTCGGCCTAGCGGGCTTTTGTTTCCAGCAACCGGGCCACCACCTCGGCGATTTCATGGATGGACACCGGCTTGGGCAACACGGCCTTGATGCCCACGGCCTCGGCCTTTTCGGCGGTGGTGGCCTGGCCGTGGCCGGTGCAGAGAATGATCGGCAGTTCCGGTCGAATCTTCAGGGCTTCCACGGCCAGGTCCATGCCGGTCATCCGCGGCATGGTCTGGTCGGTGATCAAAAGATCATAGGCCTTCGGATGGTCTTTCAGGGCGGCCAGGACGTCCGAGCTATTGGTGTGGTCCTCGACTTCGTAGCCCAGCCTTTCCAGGGCGCTTTTAAGAAAGCGAACGATCGAAACCTCGTCGTCCACGAGCAAAATCCGGCCGGAACCCGGCTGGATCGGAGCAGCCTCGCGCCGCTGTTCTTTCGGCGCCTCGGTGGATTGTTTGAAGTAAACGTTGATGGTGGTCCCCTGGCCAGGCTCGCTGTAAACGCTGATCGAACCGCCGTGATTCTTGATGATTCCATGGACCACGGCCAGTCCCAGGCCGGTACCTTCGCCGGTCTGTTTGGTGGTGAAATACGGGTCGAAAATCTTGTCGCGGATTTCAGGCGGGATGCCGCGGCCGGTGTCGCTGACCGACAATTTCAGATACCGGCCCGGGAGACGCTCGGTGCCCCCATCGCCGGGGGCCATTTCGTCCATTAGGACGTCCTCCAGCCGCACTTCGATGGTGCCGTTCTGGTCCCCGATGGCGTGGGCGGCGTTGCTGCAAAGGTTCAATATAATTTGATGAATCTGGGTAGAGTCGCCAAGGATGGCGTCATTTTCGGCTTCCAGGCGGGAGCGGATTTCAATGGTGGAGGGCACCGAGGCCCGCACCAGATTCAGGGCTTCTTTCACCAGCGGCGCCAGGGCGATGGGTTGGAAGGTCTGATCGCCTCGCCGGGTGAAAATCAGAATCTGACGGACCAGGCTTTGGGCCCGCTGGCTGGCCTTCAATATCTCCTGCAAATATTCGCCAAGCTCCGATTGTTCATCGACGCCTTCGAGGGCCAACTCGCTGTTGCCCAGAATGGCGGTGAGGATATTGTTGAAGTCGTGGGCGATGCCGCTGGTGAAGGTGCCCAGGGCCTCCATCTTTTGCGACTGCCGGAGCCGGCTGTCGGTCTTCTTTTTTTCTTCCTCGGCCCGCTTGCGTTCGGTGATATCCGTGCCGATGGTGCCGATACCGAAGGGTTGGCCGTCCGAGCCGTACAAGGGGAATTTCGTGTCCAGGTACGTGTGCCGGGACCCGTCCTTGTGGGTGAGTTCCAATTCGAGTTCGACCGGTCCGCCTGCGGACAAGGCCGCGGCATCCGCCTGGGACACGGTATCGGCCAGATCGTGGGAAACGATTTCCGCGACAGTCTTGCCGAGCAATTCATCCGGGCGAGGCGTGTCCAGAAGCTCGAAATTGCGGCCAAGCAAAAGGTATTTCCCTTCGAGGTCCTTGATGGAAATGAGAGCCGGCGAAAACTCAAGAACGGCCTGGAGCTTGGCCTGGGTCTCGAAAAGCTCCTGGCTCGCTTTTTTCTGATCGGTGATGTCCCAGTTGATGCCGGTGAAGCGGACCGGCTTGCCTTTGTCGTTGAACTGGCTGCCTTTCCCTCGGGAGGAAATCCATTTCCATTCCCCGGATTTGGTTCGAAACTGATATTCCGCTTCGACCCATTTCTGCTTTCCTTGCAGGTAGTCCTGGTTGGATTTTTCGATGATGGGGCGGCTGTCCGGGTGAACCCCGTCCCACCACCAGGTAAAGTTGAAATCGATCTCTCCGGGTTCGTAACCCAAACTGCGAAGCATGCTCTCATCCAGATAGACCTTGGCCGTGGCCAGGTCGTAATCCCAAACGCTGTATCCGGTTCCTTCAATAGCCAGCTTGTAACGCTCCTCGCTCTCCCGGAGCTTTTGCTCGGCCGTCTTCCGGTCGGTGATGTCTGAGATCATGTACAAGGCCCCGGCATATTCTCCGGCCGAGCTTTGCAAGGGGCTGGCCTGCACCTGGGTCCAGATCGGCTGATCGTCCTTGCGCAGGAATTTGAGTTCGTACTGATCCGCGTTTTCCGCCCGCCCGTGTTTCAATCGCATTTCCTGAGCGGTCGGGTCCTGGTCATCGATGAACCGGAAAAGGGGGCTCCCCAGCATCTCCCCGACCGTATGGCCGAGCAGATCGGCCATTTTCCGATTGACATAGGTGGTGATATTGTCTTCATCGACCATCCAGATGCCTTCGTTGGCGGTCACGACAATCTGCCGGTATTTTCCTTCGCTGGCGCGCAAAGCGCCCTCGGCTCTTTGCCGTTCCTCGATGTTTTCCTGGAGTCGGACGTTGAGCTGGGCCAGGGAGCGGTACCGCCAGACGAACATGGCGGCCAAGGCCAAAAGCAAGGGCAGACCGATGAACAAGGCGACTTTACGCGGCGTCCAGTAAGGCTGGGCTTTCCCGTACCATTTGGCATAGATATCCGAATAGCGCTTGGATGCCAGGAAATCCTTGACGGCCGGGTCCAGACGCGCCAGGAGGACCACGTTTCCTTTGCGCACGGCCATGGCCCGTCGGATTTCCTTCAGAGGTTCCCCGACGGCCATGATCCGGTTTTCGACTTTGGCCTGCCGGGCCAAGGCCCGTAGCGCCGATTCGGGATAGACAAAAGCGTCCACCTGGCCGGAGAGAAGGGCGAAGAGGGCCGCTTCGGGATCGATGTATGTTTTGGGAGTGATCTCCATCTCTCGGGTCAAAATGTCCCCCGCCACGTTGGTTTTGACCACGGCGACATTCCGGTTTTTCAAATCGCTTAGGTGCGAGATCTCGTGTTCCCCGGCCCGCGCGAAAATACGGACGCGAACGGTCTCGATGCTCTCGGTGAAATCGAACCAAGCTTGTCTTTGGGGCGTGATGCCAAGATTGGGGATGATATCGGCCTGGTCGTTCAAGACCGTTTGCAGCACGTCTTCCCAGGTGTCCACGACGAAGTATCGAACTTCCAGGTCGGCCAGCCTGGCCACCTCTTCCATGGCGTCGATGGCGAACCCTTGCACGCGGTTGTTTTTGTCCTGCTGGTAGTGGGGTGGAAAATTCCTGGGAACCGCGACCACAACGGACAACGTTTCTCTAGCATGGATGGAAGGCGTACCGGAGACTCCCACGAAAAGCAAAATCAGCGTGAGCAGTAACCACAGGCGGTGAGCAATCATTTCGGAGGCCTCTTTCGAACTCAGGAGAATATTCTTCGCGCTAGATCGCTTGTATCGGCCGTCATCCTTATTCGGACAGAAGGCAGATCAAGGAGAGGGCCCGCCGGAAAGGCCGCGGGGGAAAAGAGGGGTCGATGCCGGGCCGGCGTTGCATTTCCGGCTTAGCTCTGGATGTGGGTCGAGACGGGACACTGTTGGGGAAACAGGCCCTTTCAGCTGCAGGGTGCGGCGGTTCATGGAAATTATCCCTGAATTTTTGTGATGTTCCAAGGCTATTTATATATGCTATTGGATAAAAAAGCAAACAATTACCAGCGCAATCCCTACAAAAGAATTATGTCAAAAAAATATATGTTTTTCAAGAGACCGACGATAATTTTTCCCCGCGAGCCGCCGCCCTTGACAGAACGGAGAGGGCTCTGCTATGAACTAAATGAAAGAACGCGCGCAGAAAACCCGGGCCGAATGACCCGGGTCGCGCTTTCATGGCAGGGAGTCAGATATGGAGAAAGTGCCGATTACCAGGGAAGGGCAGGAAAACCTAAAGCAGGAACTGGATCGTCTTTTAAAGCAGGAACGGCCGGCCAACATCAAGGCTATCGAAGTGGCCCGGTCCCACGGCGATCTGTCGGAGAACGCCGAATATCACGCGGCCAAGGAACGTCAGTCGTTTCTCGAAGGGCGGATCACCGAGTTGCAGGTCAGGCTGGGACAGTCTCAAGTGGTCGAGATCGAGCCCGGCAGCTATGATCGCGCCGTGTTCGGCGCGCGGGTTCTCCTGGAAAACATGGACACCGGCGAGCAGAAACGGATTACCCTGGTCGGGCCGTTCGAATCCGACCCGGAACGCGGCCGCATCTCGATCTCCGCCCCGCTGGGCCAAGCCCTTTTGGGCAAGGAAGTCGGAGAGGAAATCCGCGTCCACACCCCCAGCGGCGTGCAGGAGATGGAGGTCATCGAGATCACTTGAAGCGGACCCGGCCCGCTTACAACCGAAATTCCAGATTATACTCGGCGCCCGTGTTCTTGTCGTGCAGCCGCAGCCGCAGCAGCCGCGGGTCCTTGGCTTCGGCCGGGAAGAACAGGAACCCGTGGGTGATCTCGCCCGGAGGGAAGGGCCGGTCCTTCAGGTTTCGCTCCTGCAAATCCTGCGAAATCTGGCTCCGGGTCCCCTGATCGGTTCTCCCTTCCACACCGCCTTTGATCGCGCCGATGGCCGCGCCGGCCACCGCGCCCCGCGAAGTGCTTTCGGCCACGTTCGAACCGCTGACCACGCCCAGAGCAAAGCCCACGATGGCTCCGGCCGCGCCGCCTAAGGCCGCTGTGGACAGACCTTTATCGGTCATACCGGCGGTTTTGCTCTTGTCCACCAGCCGTTGGTAGGCCGCCTGGGCCTTGAGCATCTGCCAGAACTGCTGCTGGCTGTCCTGAAGCAGAATCTTGTCCGCCACCAGCGCCAGGCTGTCCGGTCCCTTGTTGTCCACGATGACCTGCACCGGCAGAAGCCCGGCGCCGATCATGTCGAACCCAAAGGCCGCTTGGGCCTCTTTGGGGTCGGCGAAGGCCTTGGCCGCGATAACCGCGCCGGCCACCTGCTGATGGTTGGCGTACGACTCAGGCGCCCGGAACGGCAGAGGACGATATTCGTACCGGGCGCAACCGGCCGCCAAGATCAAGACCGCTGCCAGACTCAATCCGATCAAGCGTTTCATAAGCGCACCTCCGAAACCAGACCCTCTCCCATTTTAAGAAAAGATACTTCGAGGCTCCGGGCTTGTCAATACAAGCCGATTTTCCGGTAGTGGGTCAATTTAAGGATTCAGTTGTTACCCTTGCCAAATGCCCCGATTCGACGGCAACCTGTTTTTCACCGCCACCCAAGCCCATTTCGTCATTCCCGCGGAAGCGGGAATGCAGGCGTGAAACCTCCCCGCGAGGTGGCGCCTCCCAAAAACCATTTGGCCGCCGTGGCTTTCATTGCGAGGCAGTTCGGACTCCCAGTTGTCCAAGACTGGATTCCCGCCTTCGCGGGAATGACGTTTCGAACTACGGAAAAGGGAAAACACGTCACCCCGGTGAGCGCGAAGACCCA